>Ga0105100_10000152_pt1 | contig 39185 bp, 29 predicted proteins | sample PPLLak12cMay2015_2_FD_87033 | JGI IMG/M metagenome (GOLD analysis project Ga0105100, IMG submission 87033) | Freshwater sediment microbial communities from Prairie Pothole Lake near Jamestown, North Dakota, USA - PPLs Lake P8 Core (1) Depth... | ecosystem: Environmental > Aquatic > Freshwater >... | reverse complement strand
GGTCCAGACAGGGGGATCGGCTGGAAATCGCGGTCTCCGGCGCCGAAGCAGCGCAAGCCGCATCAGCGCTGCGCTCGGTTGTGGCCGAAGCGCCCGCACCGCGCGATCCGTTGGCAGCCCCCGCTTCGCCAGAACGGGCGCCGGATGAGAGCGTCTACAGCGGGATCCCTGTATCTGCCGGCATCGCGGTGGGGCCGGCGCGTCGGCTGGCAGCTTCGTTGCCTGCCGTTGAGCGGCGTTTCGCCGAGGACGCCCGGCATGAGCTCGAGCGGATGCAACAGGCGCGTCGGGCGGCACGGGCGGATCTCGAGAGGTTGATCCGGCGCGCCAGGCAGGCTGGGCAGCTGACCCAGGCCGATCTGCTCTTGGCGCACAGCCTGCTGCTCGACGATCCCACGCTGGTCCATCCGGCCGAGGAGCGGATTCTGCGGGACAACTGGTCAGCCGAGGCCGCCTGGGAGGAGGCCGTCAGTGCCGCCGCCCTCGCCTTCGAGGCGCAGCCTGACGAGTATGTGCGCGCACGGGAGGCAGACGTGCGCGACGCTGGCAACCGTGTGCTGCGCCTCCTGCTGAGGGGGAGCGAGCCCGTCCCGGCACTGGCAGAACCCGGGATCCTGATCGCCGATGACTTGTCGCCCTCCCAGATCGTCGAACTCGACCCGCGCAACGTGCTGGGGATCTGCACTGCGGCCGGGAGCCCGACCTCGCATGCCTCGATCCTCGCCCGGGCGCTGCTGATTCCGGCGGTGGTCGGTTGCGGCGCACGCGTGCTGGAGGTGCCGGAGGGCGCGCAGGTCGTGCTCGATGGCGACCAGGGAACGCTGACGATCGAGGCGACCGGAGGCGTTGGGGTGAGAGCGGGCGCCCGAAGGGAAGCGACACAAGCGCCTCTGGCGCACCTGGCCGAGGCTCAGTTCCCGGCGATCACTCGGGATGGGCGACGGATCGAAGTCGCTGCCAACATCGGCAGCCTGGTCGAGGCCCAGGCGCTGCGTACGTCCGGCGCCGAGGGGGTGGGAGTGCTGAGGACCGAGTTTCTGTTCCTCGGTCGCCAACAGCCGCCGGTTGAGGAGGAGCAGGTCGAGGTGTATCGGGAGATCCTGCGCGCGTGTGAGGGGAAACCGATGATCGCGCGCACCTTAGACGTCGGGGGTGATAAGCGGCTGCCCTACCTGGAAGTGATCGAGGAGGAGAACCCGTTCCTCGGGATGCGCGGATTGCGCCTCTCGCTCCACCAGCCGGACTTGTTCAGCTGCCAGCTGCGGGCGCTGCTGCGCGCTGGCGTGGGTTCCGGCTTGCAGGTGATGTTCCCGATGGTGACGACAGTGGCGGAATTGCGGCAGGCGCGCCAACTGCTGGAGGAAGCACGCGACGACCTCCGCCGGCGCGGTTTGCCGCACGCCGAACAGCTGCCGCTGGGGATGATGGTGGAGGTGCCTGCGGCGGCGTTGATGGCGGACAGTTTCGCCGGCGAGACGGACTTCATGAGCATCGGCACGAACGACCTGGCGCAGTACACCCAAGCCGCAGAGCGGACGAACCCTCGCATGCTGACGCTTGGGGATGCCGCTTCACCCGCCGTGCTGCGCCTGATCGCGCAGGTCGTGCAGGCCTGCCGGGCCGCCGGTATCTGGGCTGGGGTGTGTGGAGAAGCCGCCGCCGATCCGGTGTTGCTGCCGATCCTGGTCGGCCTCGGTGTCAGCGAGTTAAGCATGACTCCGGCTGCCATCCCGCGCAGCAAGGCGCAGATACGGGGGCTGGTGTGGGAGGAGGCGCACCGGCTCGCTGAAAGGGCGCTGGGCGCGTCCTCGGCCGCCGAAGTGCGCTCGCTGGCCGGGCAGCCGGCACGCTCCGAGCGGACATAGGTCGGGTGCCGGCCCAAGCCCCGGCGCGCCAGCGCCCGGGACATCACCCGCCTGCGGGCGGAAGCAGGTCCCTCGGCGGAATGACGGCCTTGGGATGACTTGCCAGAGCAGCCGACGATGCCTCGCGCCCGGCCCGCAGCGAAGTGGAGGGGAAGCAGAGCATCCGTCTTCTTGCCGCTTGCCATCTCTGGCCCGAACGAAAGGCAGCGCGCGGGCTTGCCAAATGCTGCGACGGCTTGGGCCGCTTCGGCGGCAATCAACGCTAGGCAGCAGGCGTCGAAGCGCGAGCTCCTGGGCGAAGTGGATCACGAATGGGCAAACTCGCCGGGTGGAACCGGCTTGCCTTGCGCTTGCGCCCTGGCTCAGACGTCGAAGTAGAGGGCGATCTCGTATGGGTGAGGGCGGTTGCGGACCTGGTAGTACTCCTCCTGCAGCTTGTACTCGATCCACTCTGCGATCTGGCCCTCATCGAACGTCCCACCCGCTAGCAGGAACTGATGATCGGCCTCGAGGGCGCGGCAGGCTTCGAGCAGGCTGGAGGGCAGTGGCTTGATCGCTTTGCGCTGCTCGTCAGTCCAGCTGAAGATGTTGGCATCGATCGGACCGAATCCGGCAGCGCGGGGATCGATCTGGCCCAGGATACCGTCGATGCCGGCCAGCAGTTGGCCGGCCAGCGCCAGGTAGACGTTGCAGGTTGCGTCCGGAGGGCGAAACTCGAAGCGCGCCGTGTCGGGCCGGTCGGCGTACTTGGGGACGCGAATGGCCGCGCTGCGGTTGCCCAGCGAGAAGAAGGCGTTGACGGGCGCCTCGAACCCGGGCACCAGGCGGCGGTAGGAGTTGGTGCTCGGACTGGTGAGCGCAAGCAGGGCGGCGCCATGACTGAGCAGCCCGCCGATGTAATGCTCTGCCGCCCGGCTGAGCTTGCCGTATCCCTGTGCGTCGTAGAACACGTTCTTTCCCTGGCGGAACAAGTGCTGGTGGAAGTGCATGCCGCTGCCGGCCTCGCCAAATAGCGGCTTGGGCATGAAGGTCGCCGTCTGCCCGTGGCGGTGGGCGGTCATCTTGGTCACGTAGCGCACCATCTGCGTCACGTCGCCGGCGCGCACCAAACCCATGGTGGGCGTCTCGATCTCGCACTGACCTGGACCGCCGACCTCGTGATGGTGGTACTTGACCGGGACGCCCATGCTCTCCAGGTGCAGGGTCATCTCGGAGCGCAGGTTGTAGAGCTGATCCTTGGGAGGGATCGCGTGGTAGCCGCCGTGGGGCGGGATCAGATGTCCATGCCCGCCCTGGCCCGAGCGCCAGGCGGCCTCGCGGCTCTCCAAGCGGTACGCGGCGCGGTTGACTTCGTTCTCGAAGGAAACCTCGTCGAAGACGTAGAACTCGTGCTCCGGCCCCCAGCGCGACTCATCTGCCACACCGGTCTCGCGCAGATACGCTTCGGCACGCAGGGCAATGTTGCGCGGATCGCGGGTAAACGGCCGTTTGGTGTCGGCTTCATAGGCCGAGCAGATGAAGCTCAACGTCGGCATATCCCAGAACGGGTCGCGGAAAGCAGTTGCCAGGTCGGGCAGCAGCACCATGTCCCCGGCCTTGACCGACTTCAGACCGACCGAGGAGCCATCGAAGCCGACGCCTTCGCTCATCAGCGCCGCATTGAACTCGTGGGCCGGTATGCTCACATGCCGCCATCGGCCCCACAGGTCGCTGAACTTCAGATCGACTATCTGGATGGCTTGCGCACGCAGGAAAGATTCGGCTTCGCTTAAGGTCTCGAACATCACCGCCTCCCGCATTTGCTGGTCAGGCTGACGATCCCACGCGGTCGGGTGAGGCCCGGCTGCCCCGGCCAGGAGCGCAAACGCCCCGGAGGACGGGCTGGCATAGGAGACAGGACGGTCTTGGTCGGCAGGGACGACTACGCCCTGGCCGGATCCCGCGGCCCCGTCCCTGGGCGCGGGGGGCCGCTCGAGGTTGGGCGTCAGGCGGCGACGATGCAGTCGACCGGGCAGACGGAGACGCACTGCGGCGAATCGTAGTGTCCCTTGCACTCGACGCAGGTTGCGGCGTCAATCACATAGATGGTGTCCCCCATCGAGATCGAGGTGGTGGGGCACTCCGTCTCGCACGCCCCGCACGATATGCATTCATCCGTAATCCGCATGGCCATGAGTCATACCTCGCAGCAGAGCAGGGTTGTTCTGCCAAGCGTATCCGGAGGGCTCGCGCGGGGCGATGGACGAAACTACCTGGATTCGCATGCCAAGATCACATCTGACCGCCGGCGGGCGCCTGGGCCCCGGCCCTGCCTCGTGAAATGCGGCACATGCGCGCCGGCCGCAGGGCCGAAGGTATACTGGGGACTTCAAACTCACCGGGGAGGATCCTCAACATGTCAGCTAAGACCGACTACACTGCCGAAGAATGGGCCGCTATTCTGGCTGCCCCATATCTGGCCGGCCTGCTGATCGTGGTGTCAGACCCAAACCTGGGTTTCTTCGGCGAGATCGGTGCGCTCTCTCAGGCGATGAGCTCCACCGTGACAGGCTCGCAGAATGACTTGCTCAAGGCGGTGGCCTCGGATGCCGTATCGCCTGAGAACCAGGAGGCGGTCAAGCCGAAGCTAGAGGTGCTCCAGCCGGAGAAGGATCCAGCGGTGCTGATCGAGTCTCTGGCGGAGGAGGTCGTGCGGGCGGCTGAGATCGTCACGGCCAAGTCCGCCGAAGATGGCGCCGCCTACCGCAAGTGGCTCGTCTACCTTGCTGAGCGGACCGCCGAGGGATCGAAGGAGGGCGGCTTCCTGGGTATCAACGCCGTCCGCGTCAGCGAGAAGGAGTCGCAGGCGCTGGATCAACTGCGCACGGCTCTGGGCGTTTCTGCGGGCTGACAGCCCACGCGCCAGGAGTCGCTTGAGTGACCTACCCGACACCGCCTGCGGCTTGACCTTCAGGCGGGCGATAGCCCGCCGGGTTGCTTTCGCTCCGTCAGCACCCCGGCAGCCAGGTGAGGCCTATCCCCCCCCCCGAGCGGGGCGGCGATGGCTACTCGTACGCCAGGACTTCGCGGATGGTCAGGTGGGCTGCGCTGCGGGCGGGCAGCACGCTGGCCAGGGCGGAGAGCCCCAGCACGAGCAGTAGCCACAGGCCGAAACCTGCAGCGGTGAAGCGGACGTCGATCATGGAGTTGAAGATGGCCACGCTGAGGATGTAGGCAAGCAGATAGGTGATCGGGAAGGCGACCAGCACGGCCAGCAGCCACGACAGGCTCCCGACCACAACGCCTTCAACAACGACGGTGCGGATCACCTCTCGGTCGTCGGCGCCGATCGAGCGCATTACCCCGATCTCGCGCGTCCGCTCGAGCACGTTCATGCTCATCGAGCCTGCCAGGCCCATGCTGCCGACCAGCGCCGTCAGCACGGCCATGATCAGCAGGAAGGTCACCAGGATATCCAGGCTCTCGGAGGCCACCTGCAGGGTCGACTTCCCGGTGCGGGCTTCGCGCACGTGGTAGTTCAGGCTGCGGAAGTGCTCGTCGAGGTCGCGGCTCACCTGCTCTTGATAGGCGGCGTCGTGACGTTCGGTCACTACCCGATAGGACACCGACCGATTGGGCAGGTCGGTCAGGCGCGAAATGTACTCGTAGGTGCCGTAGGCGATGGTTCCCTGCTGGTTGGTGAACTCGAAGATGCCGACGACGGTCCAGTCGTCCTCGCGACCGTCAACCTTCATCCGCAGGCTGTCACCGGGCTGCAGGTTGGGGAAGTACTCCAGGATGCCTTCGGCAACCGCGATCGCCTGCTCGTCGCCGGGCTGCACCCAACGCCCGGCTCGCAGAATTGGCGAAACCAACTGACTCTCCGCCGGAGGGGCGAGGATCGTCAGGTTCTCGGCGGTTGTGTTATCCGGATACAAGACCTCGGCAGTGCTGAATGCCCAACCCTCAATCGACTTCACTCCGGGCACCGCCAGCGCGTCCTGTTCTACCCGCTGCACCCTGTAGGGTTGATCGAAGTCCAATGTCACATCGGCCAGGAAATACTGGCCGATCTGGCCAATGTAGTCGTGCAAGGTGGTGCGCACGTTGAAGACGGCGATGAAGATCGCGCCGCCCATCGTCAGGGTGAACAGTGTCAGAGCCAGGCGGCCGCGGCGGCGGAAGGTGTTGCGCAGCGAGATCAGGAGTGGCCGGGGAATATTCACGCTCCGGCGAGCAATGCCCTCGAACAACCGTCGGGCGCTTGTCCGGATGCCGCCTGCCGCGGCCGGCGCAGCGGGTGCAGCGCCGGACTCCAGAATGTCATTGCTCAGGGCGCGCTGCACGGTGATGCGCGAGCCTTTGCGCACCGGCACCAGGCCGACCAGCAGCGGCACCGCCAGCCCGACCGCGATCTGGACGGCAACGGCTTGCGGCACAATGCGGTAGCCCTGCAGGGCGAAATTGATCTTGTCGGCAATGAAGGCAGCCAGGCCATACGCGGCCTGAGCGCTGAGCGGGACAGAAAGCAGCAGCGCCAGCAGGCAGTAGGCGATGATCAGGGCAACATACAGCGAAACGATCTGGCCGGGACGGCCGCCGAGCAGCTTCATCACGCCAATGTGGCGCAGGTGTTGGGTGAGCAGCGCGTTGAGCGTGTTGGCGATCAGTGAGCCGCTCAAGAAGAGCACCAACACGCCGAGCGCCAGCAGGATGCCCAGGATTCCCTGTACCGTCGAAGACATCGGGTGCTCAGCCGACTTGGAGGTCTGCGTGCGCCCAACCTGCAGGCCGTTGCTTTCGAGCTTGTCCTTGATCTCGGCGCTCAACTGGCGCAGGTGGTCACTGTCGTTGCCGCCCTCAGCCAACACAACGAACATGCGGTTGAAGCTCTCGGGTTGATGCAGGAAGGGGAGGGTGCTGGTCGTGACGTAGGCCAGCGGTGGCGCCAGGAAGTCGCCGGCGCCGGTCACCGGATCCTGGACGATCCCGGACACCAGCATCGAGCGCAACGTCCGGTCCGGCAGCTCAATCTCCAGAGTATCGCCCGGCGCCAGGCCGAGCGACTGCATCGCCTTGCGTTCGAGCACGACCTGCTTCTTGGTGGGCTCGGCGGATCCGGAAACCGGCCGCAGCAGGTTAATCCCGACCCGGTCGAAATCCTCGATGGCGACCATGTCCAGTGCGGTCCAGGCAGACTCGCCGGCCGGTCGGACGCGGGCGCTGAACACGCGCCGCCCTTCGGCCGATTGCACGCCGCGCAGGTTCTCGACCGTGTCGAGCATTTCCTCCGAGAACTCGGAGGTGCGCAGCTCGACGTTCATCGGGTTGTTGGCGGCGTAGCTGGCGCTCATGTCTTGCGAGATGATGACGTAGGTTCCGGCGATCACCCCGACGGCGAACACGCCGACGGCGATCGAGATCACGACCAGCACGGTCCGCAGCCGGTTGTCCGCCAGATCATGGAGGACCTTGCGCCAACGGGGCCGCATCAGGCCGTCCCTGCCGGAAGGAGGGTGGAGGTGGCCGCTGCAGCTGCCGGGCTGACCGACGGGACCCTGCGTGGAAGGATGTCCTGCAAGCCAGGCTCCTGCTGGGCGTCAGGCCGCACGCCCGGCTCCCTGGTTGTGGCGCAGGCGTAGCTCGGCGGTCTGCGCCAGGGCTTCGCTGGCCTGGGGTAGATCTTGCAGAAGTCGGCTGAGCTCATGGCGGGGGAGGGCGACGAGTTCCACCGGGGAGTCGCTGGCCGCCTGGATGGAGGCCAACGCCGTGCCGCCGTTGACCAACTCGACCTCGCCGAAGTGATCCCCAGGGCCGAGTTCGGCCAGGTGCTGCAGCCGCCGTTCGTGCCCCTTCCGCACGACGCGCACCCGACCGCTGCCGATCACGTACAGGAACTCGACCGGTTGTCCTTGGGCGAGAATCGGGGCGCCGGGCTCAAACCGCAGCCGGGCCAGCAGGCGGGTCGCGTCCAGCAGTCGGCGGTGCGGCAGGTAGGGCAAGGCACGCGCAAGCATCTCGTCGACCAGTTCCCCGTCCGAGATTACCACCGTGCGGGTGGTGTGGGCCGCCAGCGCCGGGTCGTGCGTCACCAGGGCGATGGTCTTGCCGGCCTGGGCCAGGCGCTCGAACAACCGGACGATGGTCTCGGCGGAGCGGGTGTCGAGGTTCCCCGTCGCTTCGTCCGCCACGATCACGGCCGGGTCATTGGCCAGCGCCCGGGCGATGGCCGCCGCCTGCTGCTGTCCGGTGGATACGGCCCCCGGGAGCTTGTGGGCCTGCATCTCCAAGCCGACCTGAGCGAGCAGATCCAGGGCGCGCGCTGGGCGGTCGGCGAACTCGCCATGCTCGGCGTAGTCCATGGGCAGCATCACATTCTCCAGCAGCGTGAGCATGGGCAGCAGCTGGAAGAACTGGAAGACGATGCCCACGTTCCGTCCGCGCCAACGAGCGCGTTTCGACTCGGAGAGAGCATAGATGTCTATTCCGTCAACTAGGACCGTCCCCGATGTGGGGTGATCGATGCCGGTGATCATGTTGAGCAGCGTCGACTTCCCGCTGCCGGACTTCCCCACGATCGCCACAAACTCGCCGCGGTGCAGGGTGAGATCCAGGCTCTTCAGCACCGGAAACTCCCCGGCGCCGTTGCGGAACGTCTTCACCAGCTGGCGCAGCTCGATGATTGGCTCGCCGTTGGCGAGTGGGCGGGCGGTGCGTTCCGGAGTCACGCCTGCAACCTGCGGTGCCCATTGCCGCCATGTTCGCCGGTGGACGAAGCGAGCAGGCCGTCCGCCAGGTGGAGCTGACGCGTGAAGAGCGGCGCCAGGCTGCTGTCGTGCGTCACCATCAGGATGGTCTTGCCCTGGGCGACCAGGCGGGTGAAGGCCTCAAGGATGCGCTCGGCGGTGACGGAATCCAGGCTGCCGGTGGGCTCGTCGGCAACCAGCAATTCCGGATCGTTCGCCAGGGCGCGGGCGATGGCCACACGCTGCTGTTGCCCGCCGGAGATCTGCGTAGGCCGCTTGGCGGCGTGATCCTCCAGCTCGACCAGGCGCAGCAGGTCCATGGCGCGCTCACGGCTCTGGCGGCGGTTGTACTCGCCGCATAGATCGATCGGCAGCACCACGTTTTCGAGCACACTGAGCATTGGCAGGAAGTGAAACGCCTGATGAACGACGCCAATATGGCGCCCGCGGAACAGCGCCAGCTCCGGCTCGGACATGGCGTGGATCGAGTAGGAACGTCCGTTGGGGGTGAGGACCACCTCGCCCGAGGTCGCCTGGTCGATGCCGGTGACCATGTTCAGGAGGGTTGACTTGCCGGCACCCGATTTGCCAATCACGCCCACGAACTCGCCATGCGCGATCGATGCCGAAACGCCCCTAAGCGCCGGGAATGGACCGGTCGGGGTGGGGTACTCCTTAACGACCTGACGCAGGTGGATCAGCGGGGGTCGGGTTCCCCCGGTTTCCGGGACAGTGGGTGACATCGAAGGCGCTCTGCAGCATGTCCCGGCTGGCCTGCCTGGAACCATAGCTCGGGGTCATACTAACACAAGCATCACCGGAAACGGCGGCAGCGAAGCTAGGACTCATGGACCATTAACGAAACTGCAAGGTAAACGAGCGTGGGGTCGCATTGCCGTGTCGATTCCCTGAGCTCCCCGGGCGTCGGTCGGGGCAGGAAACTGTTCGCCTGCCCGAGGAGTCGGCTTGCCATCTCACACCTCCTCGGCCTGACTCGCACCCGGCGAGGCGGCGCCCAATGCTGCGACGGCCGTTCGCCCGGTGCGCCGCGCTGCTCTTCCTTGAAGGAATTCTGGGCTGAGCTCCTGCAGAACATTCTGGGCCGCAGTCCTCAGGCGACTGGGCCCGCTTCGCGCCGTCCGGACCGACAGAGAGTCAAGATGGGGATCGCCACCCGGCGCTGCCTGCTCACATTCTCGCAACGCGGCGCTGAGCGGCCCCACACCTCGCCGTCCTGACCTCCGCGAGAAAGCCCGGAGCAGGCGCAGCCGGCAGGGGTCAGTGCGGCCGGCAAGAATGGGTTCCGGTGCCTGGTGTACTGGTTCGCCGCAAGGGATCCTGGACCGCTCCACAACAGGTGGGCATTGCAGAATCCTGCAGCCCTGCGGAACCAGAGGATGGCGGGGAAGGCGCGCCGCCTGCCGAGGGGAGCGGGAAACGCCTGCCGCTTCATCCACCAAAGCTCCCGAGGCGCACCGAAGGGACTCAACCCGCGCGCCTCTCCATCCGCCGCGAGGGCGGTGGGCTGGGCGAATGCCAGGCTCATCCCGGGGGCATCTCCACCCCGAGTCCCCGAGAAGCTGGGGGCGGCGGCAGGGAATCGGACGTGTCGCGGGATGGGAGTCCTGCTGTACCCTGCTAGAATCAAGGCGCGCGCCGGCTCACAATGGCGGCAGCTCTTCTTGGCTCGGGGAGTGAAGCGGATGACGATCCTACTGGACGGCAGCGGGCTGACGATCGACAAGGTGGTGCGGATCGCGCGCCATGGGGAGCAGGTCGAGATTGCCCCCGAGGCACTTGAGCGCATACGCCTGTGCCGGGCGATGCTTGAAGAGAAGGTTCAGGCGCACGAGATCCTGTACGGAGTCAACACTGGCATTGGGGAGTTCTCCGAGGTTGTCCTGACCGATGACCAGGTGCGTCAGTTCCAGCGCTACCTGATCTACAACCATGCCGCCGGCATCGGCGAGCCTGCCCCGATCGAGCATGTGCGGGCGGCGATGGCCGGCCGCATCAACGTGCATGCCCATGGCAATTCGGGCTGCCGGCCGGAGATCACCCAGACCCTGGCTTCGATGCTCAACCGGAGTGTCACGCCGGTGGTCTGCCAGAAAGGGTCGGTTGGCGCCTCCGGCGACCTGGCGCCGATGTCACAGATCGCCTTGTTGCTGATGGGGGAGGGGGAGGCCTATTACCAGGGGGAGCGTATGACCGGAGCGCAGGCGATGAAACGCGCCGGGATTCCGATCCCCGATCTGCAGGCGCGCGACGGGCTGGCAACGATCAATGGCGCCAACCTGCTGACCGGGATGAGTGCGCTGCATCTATACGACATGCAGCGCTGGCTGAAACAGGCTGAGATCGCCTGCGCGATGTCGCTGGAAGCCCTGCTGGCGAACCTCAAGCCCTACGATGTGCGCCTGCATCAGGCGCGCGGATTTTCCGGCGCCGTGCGCTCGGCAACGGCGATCATGAAGTGTATCGAGGGCTCGGATCTGCAAACCGGCAAGCTGAAGAGCAAGGTGCAGGATGCCTACTCGATGCGCTCGTCGCCACAGGTCATCGGCGCGGCGCATGACATGCTGAGCTTCGCCTGCGCCCAGGTGGAGACGGAGTTGAATGGCGTGGGCGACAATCCGATCTTCCTCCCGGAAGCGCGGTTGACGCTCACCGGCGCCAACTTCCAGGGCACGCCGGTCTCGCTGCCTATGGATAGCGCCGGGATGGCTATCACCATGGTCTGCGTTCTCTCCGAGCGCCGCCTCAACCGCCTGACCAATCCGGCGCTGAGCGTTGGCCTGCCGGCATTTCTCACCAAGGGCGCTGGTATGTTCTCCGGGATGATGCTCTCGCAGTACACCGCCGACATGCTGATCGTCGAACAGCGCATCCTTTCGGCGCCGGCCTCGGTCGGTTCGATTCCCGCCGCTGCCGATCAGGAGGACTTCGTCTCGATGGGGATGAACACCGCCCTGAAGAACGGCCAGATTCTGGACAACGCCTACGGCGTGCTCGGGATCGAGCTGATGGCCGCGGCGCAGGCGCTGGACTTCCGTGATTTCGTCAAGGGGCGCGGCGTGCAGGCCGCGCACGAGGTGATCCGCCGCCGCGTGGCGCACCTGGAGGAAGACCGGCCGCTGTACCCGGACCACACCGCAATGAAAGCCCTCGTCCAGTCGGGCGAGATCCTGGACGCCGTCGAGGCGGCTGTCGGCAGCCTGGGATGAGACAGGGTCCAACCGCGGGGTCCAAGCCGGCAGCCCGGCGTGGCTGAAGCTGCGGGGAGGGCGCTTGCCTGAGTTGTGCGGGCGGACTTGCCGCGGGAGTCAACCGCAACTCGCGTCGGTTGGCACACCAGCCTGGGTGTGCGAATGGGTCCGCGCCCGGCAGGTTGGTCAGCCCCGCAAGCGGCGCAGTGCCTGCTGGGCTGCGTAAACGATCCCGCCGATCAGGATCAGATCAACCACGACGGCGACCAGTCCGAAGACGATCCGGCCGCCGACCGGATCCTCGCGCGTGGTTGTGAATCCCCCGATGAAGGCTGAAACCGTGGTCGAGGAGGTGTAGGTGACCTCGGGGGCAAAGGCGCTCCAGTTGCACACGATCGCCACCAGGCACAGCACCAGGAAGCCGAGCCCGGCTTTCAGCGCCGCCGGTGAACCTTGTGGGAGCAGGAAGAGGACAGCTCCGGCCAGCAGTCCAATCCACAGCGCCGTGATCACCGGCGGGGGAGCAAAGAAGGCGCCTTCTTCTGCGGGAAGGATGCCGAATTGTGCCCCCGCGATCAATGCGGCCATCAGCAGGCACGCCATGCCGATCAGCAGCTGGCCCCGGTCGGATTGTCCGTGGTCATCCATGAGCAGTATCCGATCGATTCTACCCGCTTCCTGCCTGCACGCGGGTCGGCCACTGGCGCGCAGCAGGGAGATGGGTGTGCCGCCACCGTCAGGCGCAAGGCTGGTGCAATAGGGACAGGCGGTTGTGAGTCCACGAGCTCGGGTCGCTTCTCCGGTCAGCAGTGCTGGGCTCGGCACGTCGGATCTTGTCCGCGTTGTCCGCCGCAGCGGCTCCTGCCCACCGTCGCGCCCGACCCGGGCTGCAGGACGGCGCTAGCAAGCCCCGGCTGTGGCGGGGTTCCTCCGCACCCCCAGCTCCCCAGGCCCGAAGCATCGCAACCATCTTGCCGGAGGCACACGGACCCGGCGATCTGGGGTAGGCTCAGCGGACTGAACGGACGCGGCGGCTTGGAACGCCCGGCATCCTGACGTATGATGGTCGGTGCCCTGCCGGTGCTTGACGGTTTCTTGCGCACCCTGTCCGCACCCGCAGAATTCTGGGTCTTGGACTGACAACCGTGTCGCATCAAAGCTACCGTTCACCGAGGCTGACTTCGATCATCGGCGGGATCGTCCTGGCTGTGCTGCTGCTCCTCACCCTCTGCATGCTGGGGAACGTGGTCAAGAGCGTTGGGGCGGCCGTCTACTTGGTGCCGGCGAAGCTAGGTATGCTCACCCAGGTGCGGGCGGCCGACGTGGCGACCCTCGACATGCAGCGATCACCTTCGATCCTGGCTTTCTCCCGTCCTGGCCCATACCACGCGTACACGGCGGACCTCCATCTCCTGGAAGTGGCCGGCCTGCTCGGCGACTCGAACGCGGAGCCGTGGCTGGTGATCCGCTCGGTGCGCACCGGCGAAAAGGTGCCCGTCGATTTCGTCACCCGTGGCGTGCGTCCATATGACACTCCCTACGCCCCGGGGCGGCCGATCCTGTCGTTCGCGATCCCAGCGCCGGGCGAATACACGCTGACGCATCCCTCCCGTCCTGCGACGCTGGCCGTTGTTCCGGACTACACGACCGGCCAGGAGACGGCGCTCACCCTGGCGGTGGTTGCCGAGGTGCTGCTGGTGGTGGGGGTGACCGTACTGGTGCTCCGGCGCCGAGCGGGGCGAAGGCCTCCCTCACCAAAACGGCCCACATGAGCCGGCCGGGCAGGGGTGTGACGACCTCTGGCACTGCGGCGGACCCGGCGATCGGCGGTGATGAGAATGGGCCCGGCTGGCAATGGAATCCGGCGCCCGGCGAGATCACCTTCGAGGCCTTCCGGGCAGCGGGACCAGGCGGGCAGAACGTCAACAAGGTGTCAACGGCCGTGCGCCTGCGGCTGGACGTAGACGGCTCGGCGACGATACCCAGCGCGATGAAGCAGCGCCTGAAGACCCTCGCCGGACGGCGCATGACGGACGATGGGGTCTTACGGATTGAGGCTCGGCGGGCCCGGACGCAGGAGGCGAACCGTGATGCGGCGCTGGAACGCTTGCGGGGCCTGATCGCGGAGGCTGCCCGTCCCGCGGCGGAGCGCACGCCGACGCGCGTGCCGCGCCGAGAACGGCTGGCGCGCCAGCAGTTGAAGCGGCGCAGGGCGGATGCAAAGCGTCGGCGCAAGCTTTCCCTGTCTGATATGGAGTAAGCGTTGGAGTGGGCGCCCGATTCGCCCCGGTGCCTCCTCTGGCATCTGCGCATAGCCAGCATCTCGGCCCCGGAGCTGGTTACGGCGCATCCCTGCCGGTGGCCTGCAAGCTGAAAGCTGCGTTGGCTCCCTCGACCATGCCTGCCTCGGCCGGCGGGTACCCGATCCACGGCCTCCCGATTCTCACGGACCCCTGAGATCGCTCCGCCCAAACTCGGCGCATGCCGCGCAAACCCAGGGTGCGCGGTTGAGTCTGCATTGAGAGCCATGCGGGAAACTCCAGATGTGAAGCTGACCCCTGGGTAGTTCGGATTCAGGCTCATGGGTCAGGTCGGGGTAAGAAGCCGCCGGTGGCGGGCGTTCGCGGGGACCCCCCTTCCGGGAAGTCAACCAGGAGGCAGTATCGAGGAAGCCCACCCATCAGACAGCCGACGCAAGAATGTTGCCAGAATTCCCTTCCGGAGGGAGATCAAGATGTCTGCATTGACGATGAAGGAATTCAGCCGAATGATGGAGTCCGAGGAGCGGAGCAGCCTGCTCGAGGCGCTGCGCGAGATCACCGAACTGGACAAGGCCGAGGACCTCGCCGAGATCAAGGCGATGGTGCTGGCCACCTGGGGAGGCTGGCGCAAGTAGTTCGCCTCGACAGCCTTCGACCGAAGCGAAAATTGAGGTTTCAGGATGCCGGGCATGCCCAGGGGTGGGGGCCCGGCATTTGCTTGGATGGGTCTCCGACGCATTTCCATTCGTAGGGCGGTTGGGGTAAAACAATGCATGGAGGGGTGACCATGGACCCGCTGGATTATGAGCCTGTTCGGCAGACCTTGCTGGCTCTGCCGCAGATCGCGGCCTGGCCGGAGATCGCCACACTGTTCGCCCCTGGCACGGAGTTGCCCAGCAAGGACTACCGCATCCCGCTATATGTCGCCAAGGCAGTCTGTGGCGAGGCGGACCTTGCCCTGCCGGGGGCAGCGGCCATCGCCTGCCTGCAGATGACGATCGTCCTGGTGGATGACCTGCTGGATGATGACCCGCGCGGCGCCCAGAAGCGCATCGGTGTCGGGCCGGCGGCGAATATCGCCTCGGCCCTCCAGGCAGCGGCATTCGCTCACGTCGATCGATCACAGGCGCCCCCCGCCGCGCGAGCTCTGGCGGCCGCCGCGCTGGCCCAGATGCTGCTTGACACAGCCCTTGGCCAGCGGATGGATGTCCTGAACGAAGGCGGCGAGGAGGAGTACTGGCAGGTGGCCTTCGCCAAGAGCTCCCCGTTCTGCCGCTCGGCCTTCACCGTCGGCGCCGTGCTGGCAGGCGGCGATGAACGAACCGTGGCGGCACTGACCCGCGTCGGCTCACTGGTTGGGGAGACTCAGCAGCTGCATGATGATCGGGATGACGCGCTCGCCATCGCGGCCCAGCCCGACGGGCGGCGCCCGCGCAACAACCTGCTCACCCTGTACGCGATGACCATCGACCACCCCGATCGGGAACGGTTCGTCGACTTGCTTAAGGACCCCGAAGGGCCGGACAATCTGCTCGAGGCCCAGTCCATCCTTTCGCGCAGCGGTGCGGTCTCATATTGCGCCTACCACCTCGTCAAGCGCCACCAGGAGGCCTTCGACCTCGTCGCCGAACTGGAGCTCGTTGACGCCTCTGCTTTGAACGAGTTCATGGACAACCATTTCCTGCCGGCGATGATGCTGCTCGAGCGCGCCGGCATGAAGGATCCCAAGCGGCTCCTTCGCGGAGAGGCATGACCTCAACCCGGATGCCCCTGAATTCTCCCAAGAGCCGCGCCTGGGTCGGGGTGTTGCCCGTTCTGGTTCTGATCATTGGCTTGGCCTACAGCGCGGCCTATGCCTTCCTCGTTCCTCAGCCCGGATTCGAATTCGGATCCGACCTAACGGTGCTGCTTGAGGCCGACTGCGAATCGCAACCGGCATGGTGCGGGGCGAACCCCGGAGAAGTCCGACTCGGGGATCGCCTGCTGCAAATCGGAACATTGACCTTTGAACAGTATCGGAGCGATCCCCTCACCCGGCCCTTCGATGGCTACGGCCCCGGGGATGTGGTACCGATCACGCTCGAGCGTGACGGTGAGGTCCTCAAAATCGAGTGGCTGATGCCACAGGGGTCGATCGGGTCGGGATTGGCCAACACGCTTCTGGTCTCGTTCCCCTTTCTGGCGTTCTGGGTCGCATCACTCCTGGTCTACCTGCTTGTGCGGCCGCGCGATGAGCGCTGGATGATGCTGATCCTGTTCTTCTCGGTCACGGCCTTGTGGCTTGCCATCGGCAGCGTGTCGGTCACCGGTATCGGTTCCTCCGGGCTGATCTACGCCGCATTGACGTGGTTGATGCTGCCGATCTACCTTCACACCCACCTGGTGATCCCGCGCCGGCTTCCTGGGGCGGGTCCTGGCCGGGGCCTGGCCGTCCTGTACGCCGTCGGCACGCTTGGGGTAGTGGTGGTCTTGTTCGGTCTCTTGCCGACCAGCGTCTGGTACATCGCTGTCATCGGCGCATTCGTGGGCAGCATGGTCATCCTGCTCTATCGGAGCTTCGTGCTCCGGTCCGGCGCACAGCGACTGCCCACCCGGCTGATGCTGTTTGGAATTGGGATGGCGTTCTTCCCATCCGCCCTGATCTTTATTGTGCCCACGCTGCTGGGAATCGAGCTCCCTTCGCGCTGGGGGACGGCGATTGCCCTCTTGGCCCTGCCGGCGCTCCCGCTGGCCTACGTCTACGCGGCATTCAAGCGCCAGTTCGGCGATCTGGAGTTCCGCGCCAACCGTGTTCTGGGGCTATACACCTTCATCCTGGCGTACTCGACTGGCTTCGCCTTGGTGTTTGTTCTGGTGAGCGCCTGGATCCCCACACAGGAAGGGGATGTGATCGCGGCGCTGCTGGTATCGATCGTCTTCATCTCCGCCGCCCCGGCGGTGCAGAGCCGGTTCCAGCGTTGGTTTGAGAGGCTGGCCTACGGTGCGCGCTATGATCCCGATGATGTCCTCAGCCGCTTCTCGCAGAACCTGCCGACGGCGTCAGACCCGGAGAAGCTGGTCCACCTGATCGCCGACGAGATCACGCCCAGCCTGTTCGTGCGTCAGTCGGCCCTGTACCTGTTGGACGACGTGGCGAGCCTGATGTACTCACGCAATCTGCATCTTGAGAACACGGACCTCAGGCGGAGTGAGCTTGATGCGCTTCTGACCAGTGCCGGCCATTATCGTCCCCCGGGCTTCGAGCCTGAGGACAGGATGAGTTGGGTGCGTCTGGCGCTGCCGCTGGAAACCGGCGACCGGCTGGTTGGCGCCTGGCTGTTCGGCGAGCGCGATCCGGATGACCACTATGCCCGTCAGGACATCCTGCTGCTTTCTACGCTGGCCACCCAGGTGGCGCTGGCCGTCGAGAACTCCCGCCTGTACGTCGCCTCGCAGCGCCAGATGAAGGAACTGACCGGTTTGTACGACGTCGCCCTGGCGACGGGCACGGCGCTGGAGGTCGACCGTCTGCTGCGGGAAGTCTACGACCCGGTGGCCCGGCTGATCCCGCTGGACGCTTTCAGTGTCTCGATCTACCATGCCGAGGACGACACGATCGAGGTGCTGCTTGCGGTTGAGGCGGGAGAATTGGTGCGGCAGGCGATGGGCGTGCGCTTTGCGGCTTCGCGGGGTGGCCTGACGAGCCGGGTTGTGGCCAGCGGCCAGTCGCTGCTGGTGGCTGATGTCCGCCAGGAGATGATGCCCGCCAGCGGCACGGTCCACTCGCTCGAGCGCGTCCGCTGTTGGCTGGGCGTCCCGCTGCTGGCGCGTGAGCAGCTGGTGGGCGTGCTATCCGTGCATGCCTTCCGGCCGGATGCCTTCATTGAGAAGGACCAGCGCTTCCTGGAGACGCTCGCCGGACAGCTGGCAACGGCGATGAGCAACGCCATGCTGTACGAAGAGACGCGTCAGCGTGCCACACAACAGGAGGCCCTTAACGCCGTGATTGCAGCTGCCGCCGGGGCGACGGCGCTGACGGATGTGCTGGAGGCAGGGCTGCAACAATCCCTGCGTGCGCTGGGGGTCCCCTCCGGCGTGGTTTGGATCGACCAGCCGCTGAACGCTCGGGCATGCGGTGTGGCGGCTGAGTACCGTCCGCTGGCGGCGCGCATGGTGGAAATTGCCCTCTCCCGCCCGTGGCCGGTCCTGGCGCGTGAAGACTGGCGCCAGGGCTCGGACGATCCCGCCGACGCCGCCCTGGCGCACGAGCTGGAGGACATCAAGCTCCGTGCAACGTTGACCGTCCCATTGCTCGCTGAAGGGCGGCCGATCGGGGGGCTGAGCGTGGCGGCTCCCGAGCCGCATCGCTGGACGCAGGAGGAGATGGGCGTGGCGGAAGCGATCGGGCGCCAATTGGGTGGCGCCGTCGAGCGCTTGCGGCTCTTGGACCAGATCCAGGAGAACGCCCGTCAACTGCAGCGTATCCTGGACAGCGTGGATGAGGGCATCCTCACCCTGGACGAGGGCCTGCGGGTGACGTTGGCCAACGCGGCCGCCCAGGATTACATGCGGGCCCTGGCGGATGCCGGGATCGGCGACCGGCCGCTCCGGCTGGCCGGCGTGCCGATTGAGGAGGTCCTCCAGCCCCGACCCGGCGGGCTGCCTCACACGGTGACCCTCGGCCCGCCTACCCACCAGGTCTTCGAGATCCTGAGCACGCCCTTTGTTGTCGGCGCCCGGCGCGAAGGCTGGACCCTGCTGATCCGCAACACGACCGACGCCTTCCAGATCCAGCAATTGGCCCAGCAGCAAGACCGGCTGGCGGCCGTCGGACAGCTTGCCGCCGGGATCGCGCATGACTTCAATAACATCATGGCCGCGATCATCTTGTACTCTGAGATGCTGCTTTCCCAGTCCGACCTCTCCGGGCGCGCCTCCGAGCGCCTGAATACCATTCTGCAGCAGGCCCAGCGGGCGTCAGGCCTTACCCGGCAAGTGCTCGACTTCAGCCGACGCTCAGTGATGGAGCAGCATCCCACCACGCTGGTGCCTTTCCTCAAGGAGCTTAACAAGCTCCTGGCGCGCACGCTGCCGGAGAATATCGCCCTTCGCCTGGACTACGAAGACGAGGACGTGATCGTTAACGCCGACCCCAGTCGCTTGCAGCAAGTCTTCATGAACCTGGCCCTCAACGCGCGTGACGCGATGCCGGCTGGCGGCGAGCTGCGCTTCCACCTGGCGATGCTCAATGTGATGGACGGGAAGATCCCTCCATCCCCCGGCATGGGCAGGGGGCGCTGGGTATGCATCGTCGTGTCGGATACGGGTGATGGGATCCCGACGGAGGCGCTCCCCCACATCTTCGAACCCTTCTACACGACCAAGGAAACCGGCGCCGGCACCGGGCTCGGGCTGGCCCAGGTGTATGGGATCGTCCAGCAGCACGGTGGCCACATCCTGGTCTGGAGCGAACGCGGGCTCGGCACGCGCTTCTCGATCTACCTGCCGGTGCTCTTCGCCGCAGCCGCGCCGGCCCAGGTGCAGGTGCCGCAGCCGGCGGTGCGGGGGCGTAGCGAGTCGGTGCTCGTCGTGGAGGATGATCCGGCAACGCGCGAGGGCGTCCGCCAAGTGCTTGAATCGCTCGACTATCGTGTGCGGGTGGCTTCCAATGGCAAGGAAGCGCTGGAGGTATTCAACAGCCAGGGGGGCTTCGACCTGGTGGTGACCGACCTGGTGATGCCTGGCATGGGGGGCATGGCGTTGTACAAGGCCATCAAGGAGCGCGCGCCGAACGTGCGGGTGATCATCATGACAGGCTATCCGCTGGGCGGGGGCACACGCGAGTTGTTGGAAGAGGGCCGGGTGTCCTGGATCCAGAAACCGCTCAACACGGCCTCGCTGTCCGCAGCTGTACGCCAGGCCTTTGATGACCCACCGGAGGGCGACAGCTAGCAACGGCAGGGGCGCGCCGGGTGGCTCCGGTACGAACCTTGCTCCCCCGGGGGGGCGCCAGCCGACCGGCTTTCGAATTCGGTACGGTTGTGGATAATTAGCGGGCCGGACCCGGCGGCGCCGGGCAGGGTGGGAGACCGATTCGGGTGCGAACGATTGCCATCGCCAACCACAAGTCCGGGGTCGGCAAGACGGCTACCACGCATGCACTGGGAGCGCTGCTGGCTGAGCGTGGCCGGCGTGTGCTGCTGGTAGATCTCGATCCGCAGGCGGACCTGACCGCCTTCTGCGGCGTCGAGAGCGCTGCCGGAGCCAGCCTGGCGGAAGTCCTGGGCGGGACGTTGCCGGGGATCGTCCCGCTGCGTGACATCCTGCGCGAGGTCCTCCCGGGACTCTACCTGTTCCTGGCTCCGAGCGATCTGGCGCTCGCCCCAAGCGAGCTGGGGCTGCTCTCTCGCATGGGCCGGGAGGAAGCCCTGAAACACATCCTGCACACGGTGCGCGACGACTTCGACCTGGCACTCATCGACTGCCCGTCCAATCTCGGCCTGCTCTCGCTGAATGCGCTGACCGCCGCCTCGGCGGTCTTGATCCCCACCCAGCCTCAAATCCCGGATCTGCGTGCCCTGTGGTTCTTCCTGGCGACCGTCGAGCAAGTCCGGCATGAGCTCAATCGTGAGCTGGAGACCCTGGGGATCCTGGTGACCTCGTACGATTGGAGGTTGAGTCACCATCGCGCTGCAGTTGAGGCCATGGTCTCGGCCAGATTGCCGATCCTCCCGGTTGGCCTCGGGCGAAGCACCCATGTCAGCACCTCGGGCGCGGCCGACGAGCCGACGCTAACCTACCTGCCGACCAACCGGGAGGCGCAGGCCGAGTTGGCGGATTTGATCGAACGCTGGCTGGACGCTCGGGGAGCCCCCAGTGCCCCGAGGGCGTCGCGCGGCAGCCAGGCGGAGTCTCCGGCCGAACCCTCCCGGGGGTAGGACCAAAGGCTTTGTTGCGCGCCTGCCCCGGCGGTGTACACTATCCACACGTGGGTTGAAGGACATGGCGGGGGAGACGAAGCGAGTCGTCTGCATCGAAGACGAGCCGGAGATGATCGATCTCGTGCGGCTGATCCTCGGACGCAAGGGGTATGATGTCATCGGCGCCAACGGCGGCATCGAGGGCCTCGATGCCGTGCGGCGCGAGCGCCCCGACATCATCCTGCTCGACCTGATGATGCCCGACATGGACGGCTGGGAGGTTTACCAACAGATCAAGGCCGACCCGGCCCTCAAGCAGATCCCGGTTGTGGTGGTTACCGCCAAGGCCCAGTCGATCGACAAGGTGCTGGGGCTGCATATTGCCAAGGTCGATGACTACATCACCAAGCCCTTCGGACCCCAGGAGCTGCTTGAGAGCATTGAGAAGATCCTCAGCGTCCCCAGCTGAACCAGCCGGTTCACGACGGTTGTGCGGGGCGGACTCGGGCCGCCCCGTTGCGCGCAATCCCGTTGTGCGCAGCCTGCCATGAGTCGCCAGGTTCACGTCCTCAACCACAGCCACGGGGATGGGCTTCTGCTCACTGCACGCTGGTGCGATTCCTTCGCCTGTCGTCTGGTCGGCCTGATGTTCCGCCGGAGCTGCCCACCAGGGCGGGGGCTGGTTCTGGTTCAACGGCGCGCCTCGCGCTGGGACGCTGCTATTCACATGTGGTTCGTCGGCTTTCCTCTGGCGATTGTCTGGCTGGATGAGGCGGGTGTGGTGAACGGAGCGGTGCTGGCGCGCCCGTGGCGCTTCTACCTTCCACCCAAGCCGGCGCGATTCGTCGTGGAATCGACCCCCGACCTGTTAGAATGCGTTCATCCGGGTGATCATGTTGCCTTCCGTGATGTGTAGTCCTCGCTGTTGGATCGCTTTGCTCGCCTTGCTCCTGTGCTTCGTCGGGGTGCCCGCAGCCGGCGCGCAGGCCTCCGGCCCGGTCTACCTTGTGGAGGAGGGCGACTCGCTGTGGGGCGTCGCCGCCCGCTTCGGCACAACCGTCGAGGCGCTTACCCAGGCGAACGGCCTGAGCGCCAATGCCGGGATCTCACCCGGGCAGGAATTGGTCATCCCAGGCTTCGAAGGTGTTAGCGGAAGGCTGATCACCCATGTGGTGGCGTTTGGGGAGGACCTGTCCAGCGTGGCGCAGGTATTTGGCATCGCGCCGGACAGCCTGCTGGCGCTGAATCGGGGGTTGAGCCCTGAGAGGCTCTACGCCGGTCAGCCCCTGATCGTGCCCTACGAAGAGGGAACGCCGCGCGCCCTGGCGGAGGCCAGCCGTCAGCTGATTGGTGCGGGTGAAACGCTGACGGGCCGCGCGGTCGCCGCCGGCCAGAACGCGTGGAGCCTGCAATCGCGCAATGGCGCGGGGGAGCGCCTGTGGCTGTTGCCGGGCGGCAGCCTGGCAGTGCCGGCCGAAGGCATTCCAAATACCGCCTTGCCGCTGCCTATCCTGAGCGCGGCCGTGGAGCCAGAGGTTGGAACGCAGGGCGAGACCATCACCCTCCGGCTGCGGGCCGAAGCGCCGATCCAGGCAGAGGGGGAGCTAGCTGACTGGCCGCTGCTCTTCCTCCAGCCAGACGGGACGCAGGAGTACGTTGCCTTGCAGGGCATCCATGCCTTGCTCGAGCCGGGAGTCTATGACCTGGAGATTCGCTGGCAGCCCGATCCAGCTTCGGGCACATTCCAGCGCTTTCAGCAGCCGCTGCGGGTCCGCCCGGGGGACTTTGGGAGAGAGGCGCTTACGGTGGCTCCCGAGACCGTCGATCCCGCGGTGACGGTCCCCGAGGATGTGCGCGTCCAAGAACTGGTTACCCCCAAGACCCCCGAGCAGCTCTGGCGGGGCTCCTTCCAGTTTCCTTCGGAGTTCTACACTGACAGCTTCCCATCGGTGTTCGGCACTCGCCGCAGCTACAACGGTGAAGGCTACTTCAAATACCACAATGGCCTGGACTTCTACGGGGGGACCGGAGTGCCTATCCTGGCGCCTGCGCCGGGCCTAGTCGTGTTCGCCGGGCCGCTGGATGTGCGAGGCAATGCCACCTATATCGACCACGGCTGGGGGATCTACACGGGTTACCTGCACCAGTCGGAGATCCTGGTCGAAGTGGGCCAGATGGTCGAGCCTGGGCAGGAGATCGGGCGGGTGGGTGCAACGGGGCGCGTGACTGGACCCCACCTGCATTGGGAAGTATGGGTCGGCGGGGTGCCGGTCAATCCGCTGGATTGGGTTGAGCAGAGCTACCCGTAGCTACAGCGGGTGCGAGGCCGCCGGGAGTCGCGTCTAGCTCTGGCTCGAATTGTCCTCGTCGGGTGAGGGAAGCTCGCCGCCTCGGTACGCTTCGATCAACCGACGCGCGGCCTCGGCCTGGGGCTCGAGGACCATCACCTCGACTACCCCGAGCGCGCCAACACCCAGGCCGATCGTCGACCCAGCGGCTTCTTGGGAGAGCGCAGACTCGATCCCTTCCGAGGCGAGCAACGCCCGCAGGATCTCCCCTTCGATCGCTCCGTTCACGCTGGCTACCCGGATCAGCTTGTCCTCCATAGCGCCTCCGGCGTGTAGTATAATGCCGAAACCTCGAGGTCTACTGCTTTCTTCTGATGTCTTCCACTGTCTTCACCGTCTCTGATCGCCTGTGGACTGGGTACGAAGTCTCAGACCGCGATCTCGAATTTATCTACAACCTGCTGCTGGACCGTGAAGTGCCGCTCACGCCGGCAGAGATGACGCGCGCCCTGGTGGAAGAGAGACTGGCCAGCTGGCTGGCTGAGGCCGAGGCCGAGCGGGCGGCGGACCTGCCCAGCTATCTTCCGACTGAGGGATACCTGCTTGGCCAGACCCTGCGCTTCCCCCATTTGGGTGGTCAGATCGGGCGGGTGACGGGAGTTCGTCCGGGAGAGAACCCGTCGCTGGGGGCGTTCGAGGTCATTGCGGTTTCGCTAGACGACGAGAAGCCGCGCGAGTTCGCTGCCCGGTTGAGCGACCATGCTCTGGCGCGTGCCTCGGCTGAAGCCGAAACGCCCGAGGGTGAGATTAGCGTTGACACGATCCTGCAGGCTCGCGGCCGTCAACTGGAAGCCAAGCTGGTCGAACGGCTAGCGGGGACACCGGATATTGTGCGCATCGCCGGGCGTTGGTTCCCAACTCAATTGCTTGCCGAAGTCAATGTCGGTCACCTCAACCTGGCGGAGGCTGTGCTGGATATGGCGGCTGGCGGCCCGCTGCCCACGGGCGATTTGCTGCCGCACCTGGGGTTGGCCGACTCGGTGGACCCGCTGCTGGCAGCGTTCTCGGTCGATTACGCCTTGCAGGAGGACGAACGCTTCGATGAGGTTGGCCCTGCCGGTCAGGTGTTGTGGTACCTGCGTCGGCTGGAACCGCCCGAAGTGCTATTCCGTCCGCCTCGCCTCGAACCCGCCAGCCTTGCTCTCCCTCCGGCGCGACTCAGCGATGCCAGCCTGGCATTGTGCCATCAGCTCGACGATGAGTTGAGCGCGTTCCCAGCGCCGGGCGGCGAGCAAGACGTGGTGCGCTTGGCGTTGCTGTTTCCGCACTGGCGCGTGGGGACGCTGCCACTCTCGTCCCATCTCGGCCCGCTCTTCCCGACGGCTTATGAGGCGCCGCGCATCCGCTTCATCCTCGTCGATGGCCACAGCGGAGAAAGGTTCCCGGGATGGGTCGTACGCGCCGAGCGCTATGTGTTTGGCCTGGAGGAGTGGTACCGCAGGCACGAGGTTCCGCCGGGAGGCCTGATCGAGGTACGCCGGGGCGAATCGCCGGGGGAGGTGATCGTCCAGGTGGTCGACCGCCGGCGGCGCACGGAATGGATTCGCACGGTGACGATCGGCGAAGGTGGACAGATCGGCTTCAGCATGCTCAAGCAGCCGCTAGGTGCCGCGTTTGACGATCAGATGGTTGTCGGCCTGCCGGACCTGGCCGCCATGGACCAGGCCTGGCTCTCCGGCCCGCAGCGCAAGATGCCGCCGGATCGATTGGTGCCCTCTATCTTCCGCGAGCTGGCCAAGCTCAACCCCCAGAGCGCAGTGCACGGCCAGGCGTTGTACTCCGCTGTGAATGTCCTCCAGCGGCTGCCGCCCGAGGTGATCCTCGGCGAACTGGAATCCCAACCCTATTTCGTCCATGTCGGCGACCACTACTGGCGATTCGATGAGGCCGCTTGGAGCCAGCGATGAGCGAGTCCTCCGCCGACCGAGCCCGCATGCTTGTCCGACCCACGCTGGCGACGCAGTTCCGCATCGACTTCGAATGGTGGGAGCGGGCTGACCGCGACTGGGCAGTCCTGCTGCGCAGCCACCTGTGTCCCGAGCACCAGGCCAGCCTGGGAGAGCTTGGCGCGGATGCGCTGGTGGATCATGTGGATCCGGAGACGGCCGAGGTGTCGCGCGTGCCCGGACTGCAGCACACGTTGATGACTCACTGTGCCCTGCAGCCGGACTACATCAATCCGCAAGGCAGCCTGGTCGATCTGGTCTTTCGCGTGTTCATGGCCAACGGCAACGCGCCGCTCTCCTGCCAGGAGCTTGGCCAGCAGCTCGGCCGTCCGGCGGAGACCATTCTGCGCACGTTGACCGGCCCGCGGGTGTACCGGGGCATCCGGCCAGCGCCAGGCGGTTAGCCGCCCTCCCGATCCCTCCCTCGACAGGTCTGCACGCTTGGCCGCTTGGGACGAGGCGGGATCGTCACATGGGTGACGGGCTAGCGCTCGAGGGCGCGGAAGTCATCGAAGCGAATATCCGCGCCGGGAGTGTCGAATGTCCCGGCGATGAGTCCGATGTCTCCCCGCGAGAAATCGGTGTCCTCGACTTGCGCGACGAGTTCATCGTTGACATACAGGCTGAGCGTGGCGCCGATGCATTCCGCCGCAATCAGGTTGGTGGCGCTGCCCTGACGGATGGCATCGCTCGGCTCCAGTCTTCCTGTACCGAGGGCAGTGGTCTCCCGGTCATTGACCTTGAGAATACCGGCGTAGCCGTCACTGCTGATCACGAAGTAGTAGAAGTTCCCCACGTCCTGATAGCGGCAGATCACCCCGAAGTCGTTGTCATCGGGTCCACCGGCCTTGGTGGCCAGCGTCTCGACTCGCACATTGCCGTAATTCAACCCGGGATTGGCCCAATAGTCCGCCTCCGACTCGGTGACCAGGATCTGATACTGGCCGTCGAGGTAGTCGGTGCTGCCGCCATCGTATTGTTCGCGGTCCCAGCCGCTGCCTGCGTCCGAAAAGTCGTCGGAGTACAGGATGCCGCTGACCGGCGGTTTGGCTTGGTCAACAGCTCGCGTCACCGTCTGGCAAGCCAGGCTGGCGGCGGCCAGGGCCGAAGCGGCAAGGGCGATGAACCCGGTCGAAAGTCGGCTCATAATCGGTCACTCCTGGAGGTTGGCGTTGATCGGCAGGATACCACAGCCGGTGCAGCGCCAGTTGTAGGCCCGCGCCGGCTGTGGCATAATCGCGCCGTCTCGCCCCTGTAGCTCAACTGGATAGAGCGCCGGACTTCTAATCCGACGGTTGTGGGTTCAAGTCCCGCCAGGGGCGCCTTTCGGTCTGCCTCCCACACGGCCGTTCCCGCCGGCGCATGACCAGGGCCCCGCTTCGGTTTACTTGGGCAATCGGCGCAACACGACGATCGCAATGTCGTCGAACTGCGGAGTCCCTTGGCGGAAGGCGGCCACAGCGGCCAGGATGGCGTCGCGTGCCTCGATGGCCGTCGTTCCCTGGGCGGCGCGCACAACTCGCTCCAGGCGCTTGGCACCGAAGAACTCGCCGCCTGGTCCCTCGGCGTCCGTCACACCATCGGTATACAGCACGAGGGCCTCACCCGGCGCGAGTTCCAGGCTGCGCGGCTCCCACTGGGCCTGCTCGATCACACCCAACGCAGGGCCCGTTCGCGGGAGGGCCTGCGGCGAGGATGACGCGCCGCCGATCAGCAGGGGCGGGGCGTGGCCTGCGTTGCAGTATGTGAGCTGACCGCTCGAAGGATCGAGCGTGGCATAGAAGGCTGTCAGGAATTGCTGCCCGTCGAGGTGGCGGATCAAAGTCCCGTTGACGGCATGCAGGACGTTCGCCGGTGAGCGGACATGCTCTTCGGCAAAGGCGCAAAGCATGCTCCAACTCATGGCCATCACCAACGCAGCGGGCACGCCCTTGTCGACCACGTCGGCGATGATCAGCCCCAGGCCGCCCTCGGGTAGACGCAGCACGTCGTAGAAATCGCCGGAGGTCTCGCGGGCGGGGCGCAGGGTCGCCGCCAGCTCCCAGCCGGGGACGCTGGGCATGGGATCGGGCAGGAAGGTAGCCTGCAGCTTGCCGGCCAGCGCAAGCTCGCGCGCAAAGCGCAGGTTGGCATGCTCCAGGCGCGCCTGCAACCGGCGGAGGGCGAGATGCGTCTCCGTCCGGGCAAAGACCTCCTCCACCCGGAAGGGCTTGGTGATGTAGTCGACCCCGCCGGCATGGAACGCTTCGACCTTATCCTGGATCTCGTCAATGGCGCTGATGAAGATCACCGGGATGGCGCTCGTCCGCTCGTTCTGTTTGAGGCGGCGACAGACCTCAAAGCCGTCCATTTCCGGCATGCGGATGTCGAGCAGGATCAGATCCGGGGCAACGGCGATCGCCGACTCCAGGGCGCGGGCGCCGCTGGTGACCGCGCGCACACCGTAGCCGCGCTCGGCCAGTGCCTGCGAGAGCAGGCGTAGGTTCTCCGGTGTGTCGTCGACGAGCAGGATGTCTGCCGGAAGGTGGCTCTGGGCATCGCTCATTCGGCGCGCTCCGCCTGTTCGAGTAGGTCGAGGATGCTGCGGTGATCATAGGCCGAGGCCATAGCCTGCAAGCGCTCTGCGAGCGCGGCATCCATGTCGGCGGTCTGCTCGAGCAGGATGGTGATTCGGTCTCCATAGCCCAACAGCGTGGCCTGGCGCAGTTGGGCGCGCCATTCGGGCGGCATGGCCGCAAGGCGCTCGACCAGACCACCGGCGAACGGCGCGGGGGGTGCGCCTGGGCGGGCGATCGCCGGTTCGTAAATGAACTGCGCACCGAGGTGACGGGTCAGCACAGCCAGCAGATCGTCCTCGCGGAATGGCTTGCGAACATAGTCGTCGCAGCCCTCCGACAGGATCACGGCCCGATCCTCCTCGAGGGCGCTGGCCGTCAGCGCGATCACAACCGTCGCCTGTCCGCGGGTGGTCGCCTTGATCCGACGCGTGGCCTCATAGCCGTCCATCACCGGCATGCGCATGTCCATCCACACGACGTGCGGTTCCCACGCCTCCCAGATCTCAAGCGCCTGCCGCCCATCGGCCGCCTCGCGCACCACAAATCCCAACGGTTCAAACAGGCGCACGATCAGCTTGCGGTTGACCTGGCTGTCATCGACGACCAGCATGCGGTAGGTGGGTTGCCCAGGCGCCAGGCCAATGACCATGCGTTGTGGGGCCTGCCCCTGCACCTGCTCGGCCGAGGCGATCCGCAGGGGGATCTCGAGGGTGAAGGTGCTGCCAGTGCCCGGCCCGCTGGCCGCCGTCAACTCCCCGCCCATCAGCCGCGCGAACTGGCGGCTGATCGAAAGGCCTAGGCCGGACCCCTCCTGAGCCTGCAGGCCGGCGGACGACTGCACAAAGGGCACAAAGATGCTCTCGGACTCGCCGGCGGGGATGCCTGGACCGGTGTCTTCGACCGAGAGCACCATCCTCAGCGCCTCGGCCTCCGGAGCCGCGCCAGTCGGTGCGAGGCGGTCGGCCGGATGAGCGCGCAGCACGACCCCGCCGGATGGCGTGAACTTGACTGCATTGCCCAGCAGATTCATCAGGATCTGACGCAGTTTGCCCTCATCCGCCGTGACGTGCTGCGGAGCCCGAGGATCGATGTCGAACTCGAGGTGCAGGCCCTTCTCCTCCGCCCGAAGCTGGAACACTTCCAGCAGGCCTTCGAGGAGGGCGCGCAAGTCGAACGCCCGCTCGCTGAGCGTTGCGCGGCCCGCCTCGATCTTGGAGAGTTCGAGCACATCGTTGATCAGCCCGAGCAGATGCTCGCCGCTGCGCTGGATGACGTGCAGGTTATCTTCCTGGCCTGCGGTCAGCGAGGCGCCGCGGCCGGTGGCGGCCGAGCGGATCATCAGCTGGCTGAAGCCGATGATGGCGTTGAGCGGTGTGCGCAGCTCATGACTGACGTTGGCCAGGAAGACGCTCTTGGCACGGTTGGCCGCCTCGGCGGCCTCCTTGGCCGTCTGCAGCTGGCCAAGCGTCTCGCGCAGCTCGGCGGTCCGCTCGACGACCTGGCGGGCGAGCTCGCGACGCTGGTTCTCGACGATGCGCAAGCGCAGGGAAACCGCGCCGATGACTGTGCCAACCACCAGCGCCACCGACATAACGATGAACCAGCCCGTCTGCCAGAAGGGCGGCACGATGCTGAGCTGGACCGAGGCGCCTTCGTCGTTCCACACACCATCGCTGTTTGAACCCCGCACGCGGAACACATACTCGCCCGGCGGGATCCCGGTGTAGTTGGCAAAGCGCCGGTCGCCGACCTCGTTCCACCCGCCGTCGAAGCCTTCCATCATGTAGGCGTACCGGTTCTCTTCGGGCGAGGAGAAGTGTAGGGCAGCGTATTCAAAGCCGAGAAAGTCATCGGTGTAGGGCAGCTCGATTTGCCGGGTGTGGGTGATCGACTGCTCGAGCGGTGAGCCGTTCCCGATTGGCACGGTCTCGTTGAACAGCTGGAAGTCGGTGAGGACGACCGGAGGGACGAATTCGTTGGCCCCGAGGGACTGTGGATGGAAGACATTGACGCCGTTGATCCCGCCAAAGTACATTTCGCCAAGCTGGCCTTTGGCCGCCGACGACTGGTTGAACTCGGCGCTCTGCAGCCCGTCCGACACATCGTAGTTCTCGAACGTCTCGGTCGCGGGGTTGAAGCGCGACATCCCGAGGTTGGTCGTCAGCCACAGAGCGCCCTCGTCATCCTCCAACATGGCGTTGATTACTTCGTTGGGCAGTCCATCGGTGATGCGGTAGGTCTTGAAAGTCCGGGTGGCTGGATCCATCCGCGCCAGCCCGCCGGCAGTCCCGACCCACAACGTCCCCTGGCGATCGAGCAGCAGGGAGAGGATGGTGTTGTTGGGCAGGCTGTTGGGATCGCGTGGGGCGACGACGAAGTGGCGGAAGCGTCCGGTCTCGGGGTCGAACGCGTCCAGGCCGGTGCCGAAGGTGCCGAGCCACAGAACGCCGTCGGCGTCTTCGACCATCGTGGTGACGAAGTTGCTGCTCAGACTGTTCGGATCCGCCGGGTCGAGGGTGTACGCCTGCGAACTGCCGCTGAGCCGATCATACAGAAGCAGGCCACCGCCGATCGTTCCCAACCAGAAGCGGTCCTGACTGTCTTCGAGGATCGAGAACACGGGCGGGACGGCCAGATGCTCGAAGGTCCGATCGTCCGGTTGGAAACGATCCATTCCGACCGACGTGCCGACCCAGATCCCTCCCGCCCGATCCTGGTAGACGCGCCACAGCTGATCGCTGGCCAGCGTGCTTGGGTCTTCGGGATCGTTGCGATAGTGGGTGAACTCGCCTTCGCCCTGGCGGGCGTGGTTCAGCCCACCATCGTTGGTTGCTACCCACAGTCCTTGTTCCTGGTCGCGCAGAATCGACCAGACCAGGTTACTGCTGAGTGATCCGGATTGATCCGGGATGCGGCGCAGGTGGACGAACTTGGCCTTGCGCGGGTCATAGCGATCGACCCCGCCGCCGAACGTGCCGAACCACAGGATGCCGGCGCTGTCCTGGAAGATCGGGAAGACCGCATCGTTGGCCAGGCTGGTCGGATCTCGCGGGTTGTGCACGAAGCGGTCGAAACCGCTGCGCCCGGGAGTCCAACGATTGAGTCCGCCGACGTTGGTCCCAAACCACATCGTGCCGGAGGCATCGCGCTGGACAGATGTGACGACACTGCTGCTCAGGCTGGTGGGATCATTCGGATCGTGAACATAGTTGGTGAAGCGCCCACTTGCCCGGTCGAGGCGGCTGAGTCCGGTGGCCGTGGCTACCCAGATCCCGCCCCGCGCATCCTCGGCGATGCCCGCCACAGCCGGACCGACCAGGCTGGTGGGATCATCCGGCTGGGGCAGGTAATGGCGGATGACGTCCGTCTGCGGATCGAGCTGGTCCATGCCCTGCCCAGACCCGACCCAGAGCTTCGCTTGGCTGTCCAGGAAGAGCGCCGTGATTGCGTTGTTGGTGAGCGGATTGGGGCGCGTTGGGTCGGCCAGATACTGCTTGACCTTCAGGGTTTCCAGGTCCAGGCGGTTCAGCCCGGCGGCCGTGCCGACCCACAGGGCGTCCGCGCCTTCCACTGCCAGGGCAGTGATCGCCGATGAAGACAAGGCCTGCGTGTCGCCGGGGCGGCCGACGAAGTGGTCGAAGTTCTCCCGGGCAGGATCGTAGCGGTCCAGGCCGGCGTTGGTGCCGACCCATAACTGGCCTCGGCCATCCACGGCCAGGCTGGTGATGAAGTTGGTGCTCAACGAGGTCGGATCATTCGGATCGTTGCGGAAGATCCGGAATCTGTAGCCGTCAAAGCGATTCAGGCCGTCCTGTGTCGCCAGCCACAGGAAGCCCGTCGGGTCCTGTGCGATGGCGCTCACCACGCTTTGCGAAAGCCCATCCTCGAGCGTCAAGTGGTCGAAGCTGAGACTGGCTGCCGGCCGGGCAGGAAGTGAACTCAGCCATTCCGGCACTTCGGTTGGCGCTGGGCTGGGATCTGCAGCGGGCGTGGGCGAGGCGATGGGGGGCACCAGGGTTGAAGGGGTGGTGCGGGCGCAGGCGGCCGCCGCGCCGCCCGCCGCCAGCCACAGGACCAGCAGGGCCAGGCGAGGGCGACCCGCAGGCCAGATGGGATGAACCCCTGCCCAATGGCGGGGCGGTAATGACCGGCCTTGCTTCCTGGCTTCCATCGTCTGCCGCACCCCAATCGGCGCTGGCCCTATTGTAGGCGAGAACCAGACGAGGAGCGGCCGATGGATGCACGAAGCACCGGCTCTCCGGGCCGGTGCTTCGGCGTACCCTCGAGGCCAATTGCCTGGCGGGCGGGTGCGATGGGCCGCTGCCGCTCAGGCAGGCCGGCGGCTAGACAAACGGGTTGAGTGCGTCAATGCGCCGATGAACCTCGCGCAAGGCATCCATGTCCTTCGTGCAGCGCGTCATCCAGGTCCAGGCAACGACGTTGTTGGGATCCTTCTGCAGGACCCAGCTGAGCACCTTGCGGCCGCGGTCGAGATCGCCGCGACCGATGGTCTCGACGGCGAAATCCAGGGCTTCGTCAGTTGTGGGGTAGGTATTGGTCGCCATGCTGCGTTCCTCGGATGAGAGCGGATGATGTCACTGGATCTGCGCTCATCGTAGCACTGGCAACCCTGTGCGTGATTTACATGCGCCTTACAGCTGGCCGAGCGGTGGTGGTCCGCCGCGCGGCGGTTCTCAGTTGGGCGGAGGGCCAATCTCGGAGCGGCCTTGCGAAGAGCTTACGAACGCTCCGCGCGTACCCGACTCCGGGCTGAGCGGGGACGAGCCCGGCTTCCGTCTGGGGGAGCTTCGGGGTTCCAGTGGCGGGAAGACAGCCTCGATTGGAGAGGCCTGCAATCCCTGCCGGATCATCTTCAGCTCGGCTTCGAAGCGCAGGATGTCCTCTGTCCGCATGGCCTCACCTTACGGCGGACTTACGCGAATGTCCATCCCTTGCAAGGGTGAAGCGGGGTCGATCGATGCAGGCCGGGATTGCCGAGGCGCCGCCCGGATCAGCCGCCCTGCAGGTCCCAAACCAGCACCCGGCCGGACTCGGTCGCGGCAGCCAACAGCCCGCCGTCAGGGCTGAACGCCACGCCGGTCAAAGGTCCGGCTAGCGGATTCAGGCGAGCGGCTTCGGTGCCGGCCGATGCGTCCCACAACACGAGCGCTCCATCCCGCGAGACGGAAGCCACCAGCTTCCCGTCGGGTGAGAAGGCAAGGCCCGTGACGCGAAAGATATGGCCGATCATCTCATGGATCAGCGCGCCGCTCGCCGCGTCCCGGATCCACACCGCCGGCTCGCCCAGGGCTGACAGCGCAACCCGCGTGCCGCTGGGGTCAATGTCGACGTTATTGACTGGCAGGCCGTAGCCGACGAGGAGCTGCGGCTCGACAAACCGATCCTCGTCCCAGCGAAACAACGCTCCGCCACAGCAGCCGCGCCCATCGCCGGTGACCAGGTGGCCGCTGTCGGGGAAGTAGTCGATGCCCCACGCCCGGACCCAGCCGAGGCTGGTCGAGCCACAGCCGGGCTGATCCAGGGTGCGCCGCAGGATTCCAGTCTGTGGGTTGACCAGTTGTACGACGCACAGCTGAGCGCCCACGGCCACCTCGGAGCCTGAGGGGGAGTAGGCCACCCGGTAGACGTTGGTAGCCATGGTCGGCTTGAACCGGCTCAACTCGGACTGGGCTGTAAGATCCCACACCCTGACCGTGGCGTCGTCCGAGCCTGAAGCGATGCGTGCCCCGTCGGGCGAGAAGGCCAGGGTGTTGATCGCGGCAGTGTGGCCCGACAAGATGCCGGACGATTGCCAGCTGGCCACCTCCCACAGCTCGATCAAGCCCGGATCGCCGGCGGCGGCCAGCGTGGCGCCGTCGGGGGAGAACGCCAGCGCGTGCAAGCTGGTGTTCTGAGCCTGCAGGTCCGCCACCAGCGGGAACGGGTTGCTCTCCAGGGTCACCGGCATCGATCCGCCCTGTTTGAGCGGGACGGCCGGCTCGAAACCCGGCGCTTGGCTTGCCAGGAGGAGCGTGGGCAACAGGCTGAACAAGGCGAGCATACGCCCTGGCGACATGGTCCGTACTCCTTGCGTGAAGGCCATTCTAGCACTGAACCCCAATGCTCAACCCTCATCCGCCGGCCCTTCGAGATTCCGGAGCGCCGCTCCGAAGGGGGTGGGCACGGGCGTGAGGCATGCCTGGGTCAGCCGTTCCGATTGGGCAACCCGGTGCACGCCCCCGGATTGGGCCGTGCGCCTTCCCGGCCAATTGAACACCCTGCAGCGCAGGCCGCTTGCACGCCGGGCTGCACCTGGCTTGCTGGCAGCCTGATCACCTCATGGAGGCTGGATCGGCGGCTATGGAAGGGCCAGTTTCCTCTCGGCGCCGCCGGCGGCACCAGCAGCCGGGTTGGATGAAATTCTCCCCGGCGAGGCGTCATGATTCTGCCCGTCGCGTGTGCAACTCGTGCGCAGGGACTGTGAAGAGACTCTGTGGGCTTGGCGGTGCGGTCGAAGAGACCGGGAGCACCCACAGGCCGGGCGAACCCGTTCAGGTTGGTGGCCGAGGCTGCCGCCCGAACGCATGGTCTTCACCCGCTCTTCACACGCCGGAGCTAGAGTCGGTTGCGTCACCCGGCCCGCTGCAGCTGCATCCAACCGCCCGCAATCCACCCGCGGGCGGCAATGCCGGGCGAGATGCGAAGCGTATAATCGAATCATGCCCAAGAGCATTCTGATCATCGAAGATGAACTGGAGCTGGCCGGCATTCTACGCGACTACTTCGAGGCAGCGCACTACCATGTTGAGACCGCCTCGGATGGCGTATCCGGCCTGTCGATCTTCCAGCACCGGCAGCCAGACCTGGTGTTGCTCGACCTGAACTTGCCCAAAATGGATGGTCTCGAAGTCGCTCGCGAGATCCGCCGGGCAGGCAATACCCCGATCATCATGCTGACTGCGCGCATCGAGGAGACGGACCGCCTGGTCGGCCTGGAGATCGGCGCCGATGACTATGTCACCAAGCCGTTTTCGCCGCGTGAGGTCGTCGCCCGGGTGAAGGCGGTGCTGCGGCGGAGCTACGGCGAGCCCGTCGTGCAGCAGTCGATCCGGCACGCTGGGCTGGAGATCGACTTGCCGCGCCATCAGGTGCGCCGGGATGGCCAGGAGATCATGCTCACTCCATCGGAGTTCACGCTGTTGGCCACGCTCGCCTCGGAGCCGGGGCGAGTGTTCAGCCGCGTGCAGTTGCTCGACGCTCTGGAAGGCGGAGCCTTCGCCGGATACGAGCGCACGATCGATGCGCACATCAAGAATCTGCGATCCAAACTCGAGCCGGATCCGCGCCAGCCGCGCTACGTGCAGACCGTCTTCGGGGTAGGGTATCGATTTGCCGAAGCCTGAACAGAGACTCACTTTTCACACCAGTGTGGCGGTCAAGATTCTGCTGGCGATGGCGCTAACGACCACCGCCGCCCTCGCCACGCTCTCGATCGTCGCGGCCCAGGCCGCGGCGCGGGAATTTCAGGGCTACATGCTGCGCGGCGGCGAGTCCGGTTCAGGTGCGCTCGTCGATCTCCTGACGGCCTACTATCAGGATCGCGGCAGCTGGGACGGCGCGCAGCGGCTGCTGGGTGCCCCGGGCGACCACATGGGGATGATGGGTGGTGGGATGACGGGCAGAGGCATCGTGCTGCTGGACGCGTCCGGCGTCGCCGTCGCCGGGCCGCGCGCCTCGCTCGGCCAGGCCTTCGGGTCAGGCCAGCGCGCCGGCGCCGTGCCGGTAGTGATCGACGGCGCGACCGTCGGTTTCATTGTGCCGGGTCCCGTGGGGGCGAGCCCGGCGGAGCAGGAATTCCTCGGCCGGGTGCGTCAGGCGCTGTGGATGGCCGCCATCGTGTCCGGCTCGCTGGCCGTTGTGCTTGGCGGCCTGCTGGCCGGATCGATCCTGCGCCCGATCCGGGATCTGACGTCGGCGGCGCGAGCGATCGCCGGCGGGGACCTGACGCGCCGGGTGGCCAAGCGCAGCCGCGATGAACTGGGCGAGCTCTCGCTGTCGTTCAACCAGATGGCGAGCAGCCTCGAGCGCGCCGAGCATCTGCGGCGCGAGATGACGGCCGATGTGGCGCACGAGCTGCGCACGCCGTTGGCGGTGATGCGCGCCCGCTTGGAGGGCATCGCCGACGGGGTCTATCCCGCCTCGCGCGACTCGATGCAATCCGTCTTGGACCAGACGCTGGTGCTCAACCGGCTGGTGGATGACCTGGGGACACTGGCGCTGACCGATGCCCGGCAGCTGCGCCTCGACCGGACCCCGACCGACCTGCGGGCGCTGGCCACGCGGGTGATTGAAGGGCACGCCGCCCAGGCCGCCTCGCAGGCCGTCTCGCTGCAGCTCGAGTCCTCGGCGCAGGACCTGATCGTCGAGGCCGATCCGATTCGGCTCGAGCAGCTGCTGGGGAATCTGCTGGCCAACGCCGTGCGTTACGCCCGGCCTGCCGGCGAAGTGATCGTGCGGTTGAGCGAGCTTGACGCTGGTTGGGTGGAGATCCGGGTGATGGATGACGGCGAGGGCATCCCGCAGGAGGCGCTGCCGTTCGTCTTTGAGCGCTTCTACCGCGCCGATCGCTCGCGCGCCCGTGCCGAGGGCGGCACCGGGCTGGGGCTGGCGATCGCCCGCAATCTGGTGGAGCTGCACGGGGGGCAGATCGAGGCGGGCAATCGCCCGCAGGGCGGCGCCGAGCTGAGGGTCCGGCTGCCGCGGGCGGCCAGCGCCACCGCTCGCTAACGCTGCCCGGCGAGCGCCCGGGCGCGCCTCCAGGGCGGCACTTCCTCCTTCTCTGCCAGCGTCTCGCGCAGTTCGAAGATTTGATCGCGCAGCGCCGCCGCCTGCTCGAACTCGAGTCCTTCGGCCGCGGCGCGCATCTTCTTCTCCAGCTCCTTGATCAGACGGGCAAGCTCCTCCTTGGGCAGGTCGACCGGCCGCAAGGGGTGATACTCTCCCTTGGTCTCGGCCGCAGCGTGGAGGGCGACTTGATCGGTGATGTCGCGCACGGCCTTGATGATCGAGGCCGGCTCGATCCCGTGCTCCTGATTGAATGCCACCTGCTTGGCGCGCCGGCGCTCGGTTTCTTCGATGGCACGCTGCATCGACTCGGTTACTTTGTCGGCGTACATGATCACCCTGCCGGAGACATGACGGGCGGCGCGCCCGATGGTCTGGATCAGCGCCGTGTCCGAACGCAGGAAGCCCTCCTTGTCGGCGTCCAGGATGGCCACCAGTGAGACTTCCGGCAGGTCCAAACCCTCGCGCAGCAGGTTGATCCCCACCACGACATCGTACACACCCAGGCGCAGGTCGCGCAGGATCGAGACCCGCTCGAGCGTGTCGATCTCCGAGTGCAGGTAGTGCACCTTGACGCCGATCTCCTGCAGGTAGTCCGCCAGATCCTCGGCCATGCGCTTGGTCAGCGTGGTGACCAGGGCCCGCTGCCCGGCCTCCACCCGCCGCCGGATCTCTCCCACCAGGTCGTCGATCTGCCCCTTGACCGGCCGGACCTCGACCTCGGGATCTACCAGCCCGGTCGGCCGGATGATTTGCTCGACGACCTGGCTGGCGCGCTCCAGTTCATAGGGCCCGGGCGTGGCGGTGGTGTAGATCACCTGGCCGGTGCGCTGCTCGAACTCGTCGAAAGACAGCGGGCGGTTGTCGAGGGCGGACGGCAGGCGGAATCCGTATTCCACCAGCGTCTCCTTGCGCGACCGGTCACCGCCGTACATGCCGCGCACCTGGGGGATCGTCATGTGGCTCTCATCGATCACCATCAGGTAGTCCGGGGGAAAGTAGTCCACCAGCACCCAGGGGGGCGAGCCGCCGGGCCGCTGGTCGAGGTGGCGTGAGTAGTTCTCGATTCCAGAGCAGTAGCCGACCTCGCGCAGCATTTCGAGGTCGTAGTTGGTGCGCTGTTCCAGCCGTTGGGCTTCGAGCAGCCTGCCGGCGCTCTTCATGCCTTCAACCTGCGTCGCCAGTTCGGCCTCGATCGCCCCCAGGGCGGACTGCAGCTTCTCGGTCTCGGTGATGAAGTGCTTGGCGGGATAGATGGCGACGGTGTCGGGACTGGCCAGGATCTCGCCGGTCACCGGATCGAAGCGGCGGATGTGCTCGACCTCGTCGCCGAAGAAGCTGATGCGCAGGCCGAACTCATCGTAGGCCGGGATGATCTCCAGGGTGTCCCCGCGCACGCGGAAAGTTCCGCTGTGCAGGTCGACGTCGTTGCGCTCGTACTGGCTCTCCACCAGCTGCCGCAGCACGGCCGCCCGGCGGTACGTGCGGCCCTTGTCGAGATTGATCACCACCCGCCCGTAGGCCTCCGGGCTGCCGATGCCGTAGATGCAGGAGACCGAGGCCACCACGATCACGTCCCGTCGCGAGACCACCGAGGTAGTGGCCGAAAGCCGCAGGCGCTCAATGTCCTCGTTGATGTCGGTCTCTTTCTCGATGTACAGATCGTGGCGCGGGACGTAGGCTTCGGGCTGGTAATAGTCGTAGTAGGAGACGAAGTACTCGACCGCGTTCTCCGGAAAGAAATCCTTGAACTCGGCGTACAGCTGTGCCGCCAGGGTCTTGTTGTGCGCCAGGATCAGGGTGGGGCGCTGCGTGCGGTCGATGACGTTGGCGATGGTGAAGGTCTTGCCGGTGCCGGTGGCACCCAGCAGGACTTGGTGGCGGTCGCCGCGACTGAGCCCGGCGACGAGTTGCTCGATCGCCTCGGGCTGATCCCCGGTGGCACGGTAGGGGGCGTGAAGCTTGAACTCGTTCATCGGGTCGACCCGTGATTCTACCATCCGGGTCCGGCCGCGTCTGCCGCCGGGGCGGCTCCGGCCGAAATGTGCGCCGGCCGGGGGCGGCTGCGGCGAATTGCCGGCTGAGGCTGGATCATCCTACAACCGACGGACACCAAGGTTCAGGGCTTCTGATTGGTTCCGCCGGCGGGTTTCTTGCCGGCGAACAGTCCGCCAGGTCGGGGCAGGACGGAGCGGCGACGAGGGCTCGAGGCCGCCCAAAGGTGCCGCGCCCGGTTGGTTGCGGCCGGCATCGGAAGGCATCACCAGCTGCGCTCCCTCTCGGCGCAGATCCCGTATCCATTGCTGGCGCTGGGACTTGGGGAGTGAGGCCAGGTGAGCAAGCACTGTCCGCGCGGCGGGGCATGCGTAGCGACCTGGTCGAGGGGAGACCGGTGGCGCACAACCGCCTTCTCAGCCAGCGGTGCAAGGGTCCGGTTGCAGGGTCTCCCCCGCGCACTCGCCAGCGGGCGATGCACCGCCAGGGTGCTCACTTCTCGACGGTAGACGCGTGCGTCTTTGGGGAATCCTCG
>Ga0105100_10000151_pt1 | contig 39359 bp, 34 predicted proteins | sample PPLLak12cMay2015_2_FD_87033 | JGI IMG/M metagenome (GOLD analysis project Ga0105100, IMG submission 87033) | Freshwater sediment microbial communities from Prairie Pothole Lake near Jamestown, North Dakota, USA - PPLs Lake P8 Core (1) Depth... | ecosystem: Environmental > Aquatic > Freshwater >... | reverse complement strand
CTACTGCCTGCTCACCCGCGGCGACAAGGGCGACGACAACGGCAGCGACCCGGCTGGGCTGGCTGCCATCCGCGAGGGGGAACAGCGAGCAGCGGCGCAGGTGCTGGGCGTGAACGAGGTGGCGTTCCTCAACTACCCCGACGGCTATCTGGTACCTGACCTGGATCTGCGGCGAGAGGTGGTGAGGGCGATCCGCCGGGTGAGGCCTTCGGTGGTGGTCACCTGCGACCCCACCAACTTCTTCCCGAACGATCGCTACATCAATCATCCGGACCATCGTGCCGCCGGCCAGGTGACGCTGGACGCGGTGTTCCCGGCAGCCGGCTCGCGCATGTTCTTTCCCGAGCTGCTGGCGGAGGGCCTGGAGCCGCACAAGGTCTCCCAGGTCTATGTGGCCATGCCGCAGACGCCGAACACGGTGATCGACGTGACGGAGAGCTTCGAGCGCAAGGTTGAGGCGTTGTGTCAGCATGCCAGCCAGATCGGTGATGCCGACGCCCTGCGGATCCGTCTGAAGGATCGCATGCTGGATCCTTCCAGCTCGCCCGAGTTGCCTCGCTATGTTGAGCGCTTTCGCCGCATCGATCTGGCCTGAGCCTGCCCGCTGGATCACGGCCAGCTCAGGCTGGGGATGAGCGCTGTGCCCGGAGGGAACGGTCACGGCGATCTGCTGGTGTTCACCCAGCCGCCCCAGCGGGTGGTGTCGCTCGTGCCTTCGATGACCGAGAGCCTGTTCGACCTGGGCCTGGGGGAGGCGGTCGTTGGGGTCACCGACTACTGCCGGCCACCTGAAGCGCGCCCGAGCGTCGGGGGAACCCGGGCGCCAGACATCGAACGGATCCTGGCCCTGGCGCCGGAGCTGGTGATCGCCAACCAGGAGGAGAACGCGCGCCGCTCAGTTGAGCAGATGCGCTCGGCCGGCCTGAGGCTGTGGCTGACCTTCCCCAGGAGCACGGCGGACGCGATCCAGGTGCTGTGGACGGTGATCGAATTGTTCCGCGCCAGCCATGCCATCCCGCGCTTGAAGACGCTGGAGGTGACGCTGGAATGGGCTCGCCGCGCGGCTGAGGCGCAGCCGATGCCGCGCGTGTTCGTTCCCATCTGGACGGAGGAACTCGCCCCGGGTGGATGGTGGTGGATGAGCTTCAATCGCCACACCTATGCCCATGATGTGCTGGCTTGTTGCGGCGGTGAGAACGTGTGCGGCGCTCGTGAGCGACGCTATCCTCTGGAAGCTGATCTCGGCCTGGCTGCGGCCGAAATGCCGGGCGAACGCGACGTGCGCTATCCGAGGCTGCTCCCGGCGGAAGTCGTTTCCCTCCAGCCCGAGGTCATCCTCGTCCCGGACGAGCCACATCCGTTCAGCGAGTCGGACGTCGACCGGCTGAAGAACCTCTTGGCCGCCACCCCGGCGGTAGAGCACGGGAACGTCTTCCGTGTCCCTGGCGCGCTCCTCACCTGGCATGGAACGCGCCTGGCACAGGCGCTTTCCGAGCTGCCCGCGCTGCTGCGGCCGCCCGGGTGACTCGGCGCCAGCAGGGTAGCCTCGGGGACGCAACGGTTGCTTCGAGGCCAGGAGCGCACGCCCTGCCGCCGGCCCCCTGCCTCCGGCCAAGCGTTCGCCCCGCTCGCCGTCCTTCGCCACACGCGCTCCGAGCTGCGCCGGCAGGCTCCCGACTGCAGTGCCGTGCAGGGCGTTCAGGCGGATCTGAGTGGATTTCCGGCCCCTGAGGGGTCGTTGTTCGTGGCGGCAGGCACACCGTGGCGCTTGCTGCCCGTCGTGCAGTCGACCCCCGCCAGGTCTTGACGGTCGTCTGGCGAACCCCTAGAATCCCCGCTGCGTCGAAGTGTGGAGGCTGAGGATGTTGCAGGGTTTGTGGAAGGTATTGATGACGACGCTCGTGGCGATGCTGATCGGGAGTCTATTTGGCCTGCTGATCGGTGTGCTGGTGGAGAACGTCATGCTGTGGGTCCTGCTGATGGCTGGAGCGGGCGCCATGATGGGCGTAGCCTTCGGATACGGCTTCCTGCCAGAGGCGTGAGCTCCATCGGTCTGCCTGCCGCCGGGCAGCCGGTGCCGACCATCCGGCGTAAGCGCAGCTGTGGCGGCGCACTTCAGCGCCGCCCTGGCCACTGGTTGACGAGAGACGGAGAGGATGAGCGCACCCAGGGCAACCTCGGGTCGGGAGGTCAGGCTGACCAGCCTGTCCTCCTGCGCCGGTTGAGCGTCCAAGCTAAGCGCTGAAGCGCTGGCGCAGGTGCTGCGCCCCATTCAGGAGACCTTCCGTCAAGTGGAGTTTCCTGACCTGGTGCTTGGCCTATCCACGCCGGACGATGCCGCCGTCTGGCGGCTCGACGATTCGATGGCGCTGGTGTTGACGACGGATTTCTTCACGCCGGTAGTCGATGATGCTTACCAGTATGGGGCAATCGCCGCAGCCAATGCGCTCTCCGATCTGTATGCCATGGGCGCAACGCCCTTCCTGGCGCTGAACATCGCCGCCATGCCGGCGGACCTCGAAGCGGAGATCGTGCAGGAAATCCTGCGCGGCGGCGCGGAGAAGGTGCGCCAGGCAGGTGGCGTGGTTGCCGGTGGGCATACGATCCAGGACAAGGAGCCCAAGTACGGCCTGGTGGCCGCCGGCATGGTCACCTTGGCCTCGCTGATGAGCAAGGCGGGGGCGCGTCCCGGAGACGCCCTGGTTCTCACCAAGCCGCTCGGAACCGGGGTCACCACCACCGCGCTCAAGCGCGGGCTGGCGCGGCCGGAGGACGTCTCTGAGGCAGTCGAGTGGATGCAGGCGCTCAATCGAGAGGCCTCGCAGGTCGCCTTGCGCTACGCCGTTCACGGGGCGACCGATGTCACCGGATATGGCCTGCTGGGTCACGCCCACGAGATGGCGCGCACCTCCGGCGTTGGCCTCGAGCTGCACGCGCCGGACATCCCGTTGCTCTCGGGCGCACTGGGTTACTCCCAGGCTGGCATCTTCCCCGGGGGAACCCTCGACAATCACACCTACTTCGGCCCGGCGGTCGAGTTCGAGGCTGACCTGCCATTGCCCTGGCAGATGCTGCTCTTCGATGCGCAGACTTCGGGTGGGCTGCTGCTCTCGGTTCCACCTGATTCACTTCCGGCGCTGCTGGCATCGCTGCAGACGGCTGGCACGGGTGGATGGCAAATCGGCTGGGTCACTCCCGGGAGCGGAATCCGCGTGCTTCGGGCGCCTGTGCGCCCGGCATAAGCCGAGGAGGCAACTGCATGGCGAAGGTCACGATTATCGGTGCCGGTCAGACCGGAGCTACGACGGCTCACTGGCTGGCTGAACGGCAGCTGGCCGACCTGGTGTTGGTCGATGTCGTCGACGGGCTGCCTCAGGGGAAGGCGCTCGATCTGCTCGAGTCGCTGCCGATCGTTGGCTCCGACGTGCAGGTGGTGGGCGCCAACGACTACGCCGCCAGCGCCGGATCGGACATTGTGGTGATGACCGCCGGGTTGCCCCGCAAGCCGGGGATGAGCCGCGAGGATCTGCTTGCCGCCAATAGCGCCATCGTGCGCCAGGCCGTGACGAGCGCCCTGCAGCATTCCCCTCATGCGATCCTGATCATGCTGACCAACCCGCTGGATGCGATGGCGTACCTGGCGATGAAGGTGACCGGGTTGCCGCGCCAGCGGGTGATCGGCCAGGCCGGCATTCTGGACTCGGCCCGCATGCGGGCCTTTGTGGCCCAGGAGCTTGCAGTCAGTGTGCAGAACGTGAACTGCTATGTGCTCGGCGGCCATGGGGACGACATGGTGCCGCTAACCCGGCACTCGAACGTGGCCGGCGTTCCGCTCACCGAAGCCCTGCCTCCCGACCGTCTGGCTGCGATTGTCCAGCGGACGCGGGATGGCGGAGCGGAAATCGTCAAGCTGCTGAAGACCGGATCGGCGTTCTACGCTCCCGCGGCGGCGCTGGCGCAAATGGTGGATGCCATTCTGACGGACCGGCATCTGATTGTCCCGGCGTCGGTGTTCCTAGAAGGCGAATATGGCCAGCAGGGGATCTTCTTTGGCGTGCCGGTGCAGCTTGGACGTGGCGGGCTGGAGAAGGTGATCGAGTACCGGCTGCAGACCGACGAGCAGGCGGCGCTGGAGCAGTCGGCGGCGCGGGTGCGCGAAACGATCGAGGCTTTGGGCGCGATCGGCTGAGGTCGCGAGCGGCACCGGGGGCGCCGCCGCGCTGGGGGGCCGGCAGCCAGACCTCTCCACTGCACGACGCAACCGGAGGCCGTCAGGCCTCCGGTTCGATTCAACCTGTTGACAGGCCAAACGCTGTCGGACTTTGAGATCAGGGAGTGGGCGTGATTGCGCCGGTCGCTGCGCCCGACCAGGTGAACACACGCCGCACGCTTAGGGCGCCGGCCTCCGCGTAGAGCGGCTCGCCGGCGGCAGTCGTACCTGTTTCGCGCACCACGCCGACCCACCAGCGCAACACGTGGGGTGTGGCCTCGGAGGGCCTCATGCTGACGGGGACGAGGTACTTGGTATCGGTGACGTAGGCGATATCGCGCACGTTGCCAGTGCCGTCGGTGACGTCGTCAATGGTGACCTTGTAGCGCTCGTTCGGGCGGAGCTCGCCGACCGAAGCCCACTGCAGCGCCACGCTGTCATTGGCCAGGGTGAACGGCTCGCCGTCGCGCGGCAGGAGCAGATTGGGCGCCGGGTAGGGTGGCGGCGGGGTCGGTGTTGGGGAGGGGCCGGCGGTGGGCACCCGCTCGCAGAGCGGTATGATCAGCACCTGCCCGACGAACACCGTTTCGCTGGACATTCCATTGAAGTCCATGATCGCCTGCATCACGACATTGTAGTTCTGGGCAATGGCACCCAGCGTGTCGTTCGCCTGGACGGTGTAGGTGATCGTCTCGCAGGCAGCGCGGGTGGCTTCCTCGGCGGGCAGGGTTGAAGTTGGTGGCGGGAGTGGGGTAGGTGTCGGTTGCGGGATCAGGATCTTCTGCCCGAGAGAGAGCAAGCAGTCCGGCGTGAGATTGTTAATCTCGATGATCGAACGCACCGCGACTTGGAAGCGGAAGGCCAACCCGCCGCAGGTGTCATCGGCGACAACCGTATACTCCAGCGGCGGCAGGAGCGTCGGCGTGGGGACCGGAGTCTCGGTGAACGTCGGTGCAGGGGTGAGGGTGATGGTGGCGGTCGCCGAAGCGGTTGGCGTGGGCGTGCGCTGGCCGCCGACCCCGGTCAGGCGAGTGGCGACGAAAGTGATCGTCGCGGCCAGCAGGGCAAATACCGCCAGCAGGCCGAGCGCCAGGGGAAGCGACAGTGTGAGCTGCGAGCTGCGTCGGAAAGACTGACGGGTGGCGTCCTGCTTGAACTCCGTACCGCAAACTACGCAGCGCGTGGCGTTCGGGGCCAGCCGCGTGCCGCATGTGGGACAAACCCGGGAGGTGGTTGGGCCTTGATCTGCCATTCAGCGTGTGCCTCGGGTGGATGCGGGAGTCGGCATTATACCGCAGGACTCGTGCTCGGGTCGTGCTCAGGCGGCTGGAGCGCCGTCGAGGCCGAGGATCCCGGCGACGCTGCGCATATCGTGGATCACGTTGTCGACGTGCTGCCACAGTTCGATGCCCAGATCGGCCGCGCCTGCCTCGATCTGGCTACGGTCGACGGCGGCGGCGAAGCGGGCGTCGCCCCACTTCTTGCGCAGCGACTTGGGGGTCAGGTCGAGCACCGAGCGTGATGGGCGCACGAGCGCAACGGCGGTGATCAAGCCGGTGAGTTCGTCGCACGCGTACAGGCATTTCTCCATGCGGCTCAAGCGCGGAACTCCAGTGTGTTCGGCGTGGCTGAGGATGCAGCGGACAATCTCCTCCGGCACGCCGCGCTGGCGCAGAATGGGCGCACCGTCCTGCGGGTGGTGCTCGAGTGTCGGGTGGATCTCCCAGTCGAAGTCGTGCAGCAGGCCGGCCATACCCCACAGTTCCGGATCCTCGCCGAAGCGCCGGGCATAGCCGCACATCGAGGCCTCGACCGCCAGCATGTGGTTCCTCAGGTTCCGGTTCAGGATGAACTCATCCAGGATGGCTAGAGCTTGGTCCCGGTCCATCGGTGCCCTGCGCTTGTCCGCTCAGCCGGCGAGGCTGGGCGGGGGCGGCGTCGGCCGCACGAGATAAGTCTCCAATACGGCAGCGAGCGTGGCCGGGATCTCGCGCAAGTTCCAATAGCCCTGCGCCCGGCTCGAGTAGGCGTGCAGATCGGCGGCGACTCCCTCGGCCTGGATGCCCAGGCCCTCGCAGATGGCCAGCGCCCGCGGCAGGTGAAAGCGCTGCGTGACCAACAACGCGCGTTCGATCCCGAAGACCGAGCTGGCACGCTGGCAGGAAGCGAAGGTCCGATCTCCTTCTCGGTCGAGGCGGATGGCATGCTCGGGGACGCCGAGAGAGAGCGCCAGGTCGCGCATGGCGGCCGGCTCATCGCGCCCGGCGGACAGCGCCGACCCCGTCAGCAGCAGGCTTTCGACGCGGCCCTGTAGGTAGAGGGCCGCAGCCGCTGCCACCCGGTCGGCCAGCACCAGCGACGGCGAGCCATCTCGCCGCAGGCCGGCGCCGAAGACGATCGCCACGGGCCGGCTGGGGGCAGACTCCGGCGTGTGGATGCGTCCGCCATACAGGCGGACGACAATGGCCCGCGGCAAGACGAGGGAAAGCGCGAGCGTCAAGAGGGCGATCACCGGCCAAATTCGCACGTCTGGTTCACTCCCTATCGCGGCGGATTCTACCAGCCCCGGCCGGGTAGGAGTGACTTGACTCGGCTCGCAGTGGATGGTAAGATCGTGTATATCGGATTGATATGATAAATCTAATGACTCAAGCCAGTCAGCCTGTGGCCGTTTGGAACGGGGAGCTTCCTGCCACTTTCCTGCAGTACCTGGCGGCATCGAGCGCGTCGTCCAGTGAACGGCTGCCGTCGATCCAGGAGATCTCGGCCGAGCTGGGGATCAGCTCCGGCAAGCTGCGCGAGCAACTCGAAGTGGCCCGCCAACTCGGCCTGGTGGATGTCCGCCCCAAGACCGGCATTCGGCGGCTGCCGTTCACTTTCCTGCCGGGCATGCGGGTGATGCTCAACTACGCCCTGGCGACCGATCCCGCCTACTTCGAGCAATTTGGCGAGATGCGCAACGCGCTGGAAGTTGTGTTCTGGAAGCCGGCGGTCCAGCGCCTGCTGCCGGAAGATCACCAGGCACTGCGCCGGCTGGTCGACCGCGCCTGGGAGAAGCTGCGCGGCGAGCCGATCCAGATTCCGCACCCCGAGCATCGTGCGCTGCACCTGACGATGTTCTCGCGCTTCGACAACGTGTTCGTGCGCGCAGTGCTCGAAGCCTACTGGGAGGCTTACGAGGCGATTGGCTTGAGTGTGTACGCCGACTACGCCTATCTCAAGCGCGTGTGGGACTACCATGAGCGCATGGTGGAGGCCATCCTGGCAGGGGACTACGACCTGGGCTACCAGATCCAGATCGAGCACGCCGGTCTGCTCCATGAGCGCCCCGAGCTCCGTCAACTACGCTGGCAAGGATCCCCCGCCAGCATCACCAATGGGACCAACGTAAGAGAGGCAGAATGAGCCAGCAACCTGTTCAAGAGAGTCTGACGAGCACCCAGCCAGCCGAGCCGCCACGCATTGTCAACGACTTCTCGATGGTCGTGGCAACCATCAACGGGTCGGGCAGCCAGACTTCCAACATGGCGCTGATCCGCGCCCTGTTCCGCATGGGGGTACCCGTCAGCGGCAAGAATCTCTTTCCCTCCAACATCCAGGGCCTGCCAACCTGGTTCACCATCCGCGCCAGCTCGCTCGGGTATACCGCCCGTCGGGAAAAGGTGGAGATCGTCGTTGCCATGAACCCGGCTACCTTCCTGGAGGACCTGCAGACGCTGGTGCCCGGCGGGGTGTGCTTCTATCCGGACCACTTCCCGGCGCCGAAGGAACGTGAGGATGTGGTCTTCTACCCGATGCCGGTGCAATCCCTGGTGAAGGAGATCGACCCGCCCAAGGAGCTGCGCGAGTACATTTCCAACATGGCCTATGTCGGCATCGTGGCCAGCATCTTGGCTATTGAGCTGGACGAGATCCGCAGAGCGCTGCTCACGCACTTCCGCGGCAAGGAACGCGCGGTCGAGTCCAACATGTAGATGATCGCCCGGGCACATGCCTGGGCCGAGAACCAGCTCACCAAGCGCGACCCATACATGGTACAGCGCGACAACCAGACCGAGGGCATGATTCTGATCGACGGCAACACCGCCGGCGCGCTGGGTTCGATCTACGGCGGAGTCAGCTTCGCCGCCTGGTACCCGATCACGCCCGCCTCCAGTCTGCCCGAATCGCTCAGCGAGTATCTGCCTCAACTGCGCAAGGAGAAGGATACCGGAAGGGCCACCTACGCTGTCGTCCAGGCGGAGGATGAGATCGCTGCGGCCGGCATGACGATTGGCGCCGGGTGGATGGGGGCGCGCAGCATGACCGCCACCTCCGGCCCCGGGCTGTCGCTGATGGCCGAGTATGTCGGCTTGGCTTTCTTCGTCGAGGTCCCCATCGTGATCTGGGATGTCCAGCGCATGGGTCCCGGGACGGGGCTTCCCACCCGCACCTCGCAGGGAGACGTGATGTTCGTGCGCTACCTCGGCCACGGCGACACCAAGCACGTCATGCTGTTTCCGGCGACGCCGGCGGAGTGTTTCGAGTTCGGCTGGCGGGCCTTCGACTTGGCCGAGCGACTGCAGACGCCGGTCTTTGTCATGTCCGACCTGGACCTGGGAATGAACTACTGGATGTCCGACCCGTTCGAGTATCCGGAGGAGCCGATGGATCGCGGCAAGGTTCTGGATGCCGACGACCTGGAGCAGATCGGGACCTTCGGCCGTTATCGAGATATCGAGGGGGATGGCATCGCCTACCGCACCCTGCCCGGAAACCCGCATCCGCTGGCGACCTGGTTCGCTCGCGGCACCGGGCACAACGAGAATGCACTCTATAGCGAGCGGGCCGAGGACTGGGCCGGCAACATGGAGCGTCTGTGGCGAAAGCTCGACACGGCCCGGGATTTCGTGCCTCGCCCGGTGCTCTTCCGCCAGTCAGGTGCGCGCATCGGGCTGATCGGATACGGTACCACCGACCCGGCGATCCAGGAGGCGCGCGACCGACTATCGGCGGCCGGCGTGCCTACCAACTACCTGCGCCTGCGCTCAATCCCATTCACCCACGATGTACGCGCCTTCATCGAAGAGCACGACGAAGTGTATGTCATCGAAATGAACACCGATGGGCAGATGCGTCAGCTGCTCCAGCTGGAAGTGCCTGAACACGCTGCCAGGCTCCGTTCGCTGAGCTACAACACCGGGTTACCGGTGAGCGCCCGCTGGATCGTCGCCAACGTCCGCCCGGGCAAGGAGGGTTAGCATGGCCACCGTGACCGGAACCACGCTGCCGCGCCCGGCCAATGTCAACCTGGTCGGCCTGGAACGAACCGACTACAAGGGCCTGCCCTCCACCTTGTGCCAGGGGTGCGGCCACAACTCGATCTCCAGCCAGATCATCGCTGCCTGCTACGAGATGTCGGTCGCGCCGGAGCGGCTCGTCAAATTCTCCGGCATCGGCTGCTCGAGCAAGAGCCCGGCCTACTTCCTCAGCCGCTCGTTCGGATTCAACGGGCTGCACGGGCGCATGCCTTCCTTGGCGACGGGCGCCTTGCTGGCCAACCGCTCGATGAAAGGCATCGGCGTCAGCGGCGACGGCGACACGGCGAGCATCGGCATTGGCCAGTTTATCCACCTGCTGCGCCGCAATGTCCCGCTGGTGTACATTGTTGAGAACAACGGCGTGTACGGGTTGACCAAGGGCCAGTTCTCTGCCACGGCGGACAAAGGCGCCATGCTCAAGAAAGGGGAGGCCAATCCGTTCCACCCGGTCGACATCTGCATCGAAGCGCTGGCCGCCAACTGCGGATTTGTCGCCCGGTCGTTCGCTGGGGATCCGCGCCAGGTAAAGGAGCTGATCAAGGCCGCCCTCAGCTTCGAAGGCACGGCGGTGCTCGACATCATCAGCCCCTGTGTCACCTTCAACAACCGCGACGAATCGACCAAGAGCTACGCCTGGGGGAAACAGCACGAGGACCCGATCCACGACATGACCGTGATCCCGATCCGCGAGGAGATCGAAGTCGAGCTCGAGCCTGGGGAGGCTACCACCGTCGAGATGCACGACGGCTCACGCGTCGTGCTCAAGAAGCTTGAGCGGCAGTACGATCCGACTGACCGCATGGCGGCGGTGACCCTGCTGGAGCAGGCCCGCGTCAACAATGAGCTGCTGACCGGCTTGCTGTACCTGAACCCCACGCAGCCGTCGCTCGTCGACATCGGCAATCTGGCGCTGACCCCGCTGTCTGAACTGGCGGAGGACGTGCTGCGGCCCGCACCCGCCACCCTGGAGCTGATCAACGCCGAGTTCCGCTAAGCCTGCGATTCCCAACCGCCTGACGGACGGCGCAGGACGGGATCTCCTCGTCCTGCGCCGTCGCGTTTGGCGAAGGTATAATCCGCCGCCATGAGACGAGAACGGTGAGCCGCTGGGGCATCGCCGCTGGCCTGCTGGCGGCCGCCATCTGGGGCGGCATGTATGTAGTCAGCAAGGTGGTGCTGAACGTTGTGCCGCCCTTCACGCTGCTCAGCCTGCGCCTCGTGCTGGGGATCGTCTGTCTAGGCGTGATCCTGGGGTTGACGGGGGGGACGCGCCTGCGGCGGCACCAGGTGCGTTCGATCCTGCTGGTCGGGCTCTTGGGCTTTGGCATCTCGATCGGGCTGCAGTTTGTCGGCACGCGATTGACCGGCGCAGCCAATGCCTCGCTGGTCACCTCGGCGTCCCCCGTGTTCATCATGTTGTTCGGCGTGCTGATCCTGGGTGAACGTGCCAGCCGGCAGCGCGGCCTGGCACTGCTGCTCGCCTTCCTGGGTGTGCTGTCCGTGAGCGATCCGCGCACGGCCATGCCGTGGGGCGGGTCGCTGGCAGGCAATCTGGCGCTGCTGGGCGCCGCGCTCACCTGGGGCTTGTACTCGGTGCTCGTGCGCCAGGTCAGCCAGACAGCCGGCACCGTGCAGGTCAGCCTGTTCGCCTTCCTCGGCGGCCTGCCCATGGCGATCGGGATGTCGGTCGTCGAGCGAACTCGCCTTCCGCTGGGGGAGGTGACACCGCTGATCGTGGCAGGTATCTTCTACCTGGGGGTGATCTCGACGGCGCTTGCCATGTACCTGTGGAACAAGTCGCTGCAGCTGCTTGAGGCGGGCGTGGTGTCGGTTCTGTTCTTCGCTCAACCGGTGGTCGGAGTCGGCTTGGGCGCCTTGCTGCTCGACGAGCAGTTGAGTGGTTCATTCTGGCTGGGCGCGGCGTTGATCGGCGCCGGTGTCGTGCTGGCGGCCCGACCAGTTCGGGGCACAGCCCCGGCGGGATGTCGGGGCAAGGCCGGCCCCCCCGCATTGGAGCGATAGGCATGAGCCAAACAGACTCGCTGGGCCGAACCGTACGCAGGGTGCTGGCGATCCTGCTGGCAGTCAGTTTTGTGGTGCTGATGCCGCTGGCGCTGATGGCGCGCAGCGTGGCAGCCGTCGTCTTCTCCCCGAGCGTCACGGCTGCTGTCCTGACACGCCAGTTCTCGCTGGCCGAGGATATCCGGCGCCCGGTGTTCGAGGCGCTGCTGGGATCGGAAGGCGAGCCGGACCAGGGTCTGGATCTGGCGCAGGCCCTGGGATACCTGACGCCCGAAGAGCAGCAGCAGGTGCTGGACAGCCTGATCCCGCCGCGCTGGGCGCAGGAGCAGGTCGAGGCTGCCGTGTACCAGACCTACGCCTGGCTGGACAGCGAAGACCCGCATCCGACGATCACGCTGGACATGCGACCGGTCAAGATCCATCTGATGGACAGCGCCGTGCAGGCGTCGGTCACCCGCGTGATCGACTCATGGCCGGACTGCACGGCGGACAAGCTGGCCGAGTTGGCGGCAAGCCTGCTGTCTGGCAAGCGAGAGATGCTGTACTGTGCCCCCCCCGGTGCGCTAGGAGACCTGCTGGCCAATCTTCTGACGACCGGGCTGACCGCCAGTGTCCAGGCATTGCCGGCCGACCTCGTGCTCACGCCGGGCAGCCAGAGGCCGGCGGAGATGCTTGGGCTCAAACAGGATCTACTCGCTTTGCGCGCCATCGGGCGCTGGGGCTGGCTTGTGCCGATGGGCATGCTGCTGCTGATTTTGGCGCTGGTGGTTCGCTCCGTGCCGGATTGGGGGCAGTGGTGGGGCTGGCCGCTGCTGGCTGCCGGCCTGCTCAGCCTGGCCAGCCTGCTGGGCGGGGGCTGGCTCTGGCGGGGTCTGCTGCTGGAGATCGCCACGCAGGCAGGGGGGGCGATGGTGCTGGACCTGCTGGACGGCGTGCTCGCCGGCCTGACTGCACAGGTCGCAGGCCGTCAGCTGCTCTCGGCCGTTGGGTTGCTGTCTTCTGGCATCGCCCTGCTGGTGATGGCCAGGTCCGTGCGACACAAGCGCGCCGGCGTGAGCGGCTCGGGCACGAACCCGCCAGGTGATGCAGGCCTTGAGACTGAGCCACCACCAGCCGGGATGTTTGGCTAGCGGCCAGCTTCGACCGGAACCCAGCACCGCCGATCCAATCCGCAGTGCGCAGCCGGGCAGGGGGCAGCGCGGGCGGGCATGCGCGGATCTGACCGCGCGCAGGATGGGACGAGCACAAATGGCGGGAAGCCGGTGGAGTGCTGCCGGCAGACAGGGCTCGGGATTCCTGTCGGGCTAGATGTAGCGAAGCTCGCTGGCCTGGCGCTCCAACTGCTCGCGGAATGCTGGGTGGGAGATGTCGATCAAGGCGCGCGCCCGCTGGCGGATGGTCATCCCGTACAAGGCGGCTGCGCCGAACTCCGTTGCGACGTAGTGGACATGGTTGCGGGTGGTGACGACCCCGGCACCTTGCTTCAGCATGGGCACGATGCGGCTGATGGTTGAACCATCCCGCAGGGTCGCCGTCGACGGCAGGGCGATGATCGGGCGGCCGCCCTTGCTGCGCGAGGCGCCGTAGGTGAAGTCCACCTGACCGCCTACGCCCGAGTACAGCTTGGGGCCGATGCTGTCGGCGCACACCTGCCCCGTCAGGTCCACTTCAATGGCGGAGTTGATCGACACCATGCGCTCATTCTGAGCGATGATGAACGGATCGTTGACGTACTCGGTGGGATGGAGCTCGACGATCGGGTTGTCATCGACGAATGCATACAGCTTGCGCGTTCCGATGATGAAGCCGGCCAAGATCTTCCCCGGGTGGAGGGTCTTGCGTTCGTTGTTGATCACGCCGCGATTGACCAGGTCCATCACGCCATCCGAGAACAGCTCGGTGTGGATTCCAAGGTCGCGCTTGCTCTCCAGGTAGCCGAGCACGGCATTGGGGATTGCGCCAATGCCCAACTGCAGCGTCGAGCCGTCCTCGATCAGGTCGGCCACATGCCGGCCGATGCTCATGCTCAGCTCGTTGCTATCGCCCATGGACATCTCGACCAGCGGGTAGTCGACGGGGATGGCGCGGCTGATCTTTGAGATGTGGATGAAGGAGTCGCCCAGCGTCCTGGGCATCTGCTCATTCACCTCGGCGATCACGCAGCGGGCAACCTGGGCCGGGGTCTTCACCAGCCCCGCTTCGATCCCCAGACTGCAGAAGCCGTGCTCGTCCGGCGGGCTGACATGGATCAGGGCCACGTCCAGGGGCAGGTGACCGTTGCGGAAGAGCAGCGGCACCTCGGACAGGAAACAGGGCGTGAAATCTGCCCGGCCCTCGTGCACGGCGGCCCGAACATTGTCACTGATGAAAAGGGTGTTGATATTGAGATGGCCGGCCAGTTCAGGGGCGGCATGCGGCGCATCGCCGATCGTCAGAACCTGGGCGATCTCGACCTGGTTGAGCTCTGGTGCGCGATCCACCAGGGCGCCGATCAGCTTCTGTGGAACCGAACAGTTCCCGGTCAGGAAGACGCGCATCCCTGACTCAATCACCTTGACAGCATCTTCGGCCGTGGTGATCTTTGATTCGAACTGAGACATCCAGGTCATCGTGCCCTGCCTCCAACCCCACCAAACCGACTGAGATGCTGTACCTTTCCGTCACGTGTGACAATGCCCAACTCGAGCCCGGGAACGGTGCGGATCGCCTCGTCGACGCCAATCCGGGCGATGGTCTGAAGATAGGGGTAGGTTCCGTTGTACAGCCCCAGGCTGCCGGTCCGTCCAAGCACGCCGGCGATGTTCGGCACGCAGAAATGGATCACGCCTTCCTCGACATAGGCAGGAGCGGCGTAGGTCGTCGGCCGGGAGGTTTCAATGCACCCCCCCTGGTCGATGCTCATGTCGATGATGATCGAGCGCGGCTGCATGCAGGCCACCATCTTGCGCGTCACCACAATCGGGGGCCGCTCTCCCGGGACCAGGATGGCGCCGACCAGGATGTCCGCTTTGGCGCAGGCCTTGGTGAGGTTATGCGGGGTGGAGAAGACGGTCTCGATCCCTGCAGGGAGCCGCATGTGCAGGTCCTGCAGGCGGCGCAGGTCGATGTCGATGACCGTCACGGCTGCGCCGACCTCGGCGAAGGAACGGGCGGCTGTGCCGCCGACTACCCCGGCGCCCAGAATCACCACCTGGGTCCTGGGCACCCCGACAATCCCTCCCAGCAGCACGCCGCGCCCCCCCTGGTCGTTCTGCAACAGGCGCGAGGCGATGGAAACCGCCATGCGGCCTCCGATCTCGCTCAGCGGAGCGAGGATCGGGCGATAGCCTGCAGGCGCTTCAACCTGCTCATAGGCAATGGAGGTGATCTTCTTCTCGAGCAGCGCCTCGATCTTGTCCTGCCGCGTGGCCGCCAAATGGAGGAACCCCGTCAGCGTTGCCTCGGGCTTCATCATTTCCAGTTCGTCCTTGAGCGGGCGGGCGAACTTGAGCAGCAGGTCAGCGCGACCGAAGACCTCCTCCGGGCTGTAGACGACCCGGGCGCCGGCTTTCTCGTAGTCCACGTCGGGAAAACCTGCACCGGTCCCAGCGCCGCTCTCGACATACACGGCATGGCCGTGAGAGATCAGCATATCGACACCCTCGGGGGGCAAGCCCACCCGAAATTCAAAAGGCCGGCGCTCTTTTGGGATTCCGATGTTCATTGGGTTTCGTTGCCTCCCGCAGTTCCGGTCCGGACGCGCGCCGATTAGCCGCACTCCGGCTGCCTGCTGATCTCCCCTCGGCGGCTCGCTGCTCCCGGCTGAGAGCCCTGGGCCTCGGGGCCGTCGCCAGCATTCTGCCTCACGCCGAGTGGGGTGGTAAGTGCCAATCGGCAGGGAGGGCGGCCCCTTCTGTCCCCTCGTCGGGCCGTGCTGGGATTGCTGCCGCCCCGTTGCATCACGCGGAAGGCCCCGGCTTGGCCGGGGCCCCTGGAGCGGGTGATGGGATTCGAACCCACGGATGGTACCTTGGGAAGGTACTGCCTTACCACTTGGCGACACCCGCCGGTGCGCCAGCATTATAAGAACCCGATTTACAGCTGTCAAGCAAGGCTGCGGCGTAAGGCGTCCAACAGCAAGCTGGCTGCCCAGGCGGGGGCACTGCGCGGTGGGCCGCCGTACGTGCGCTCCTGCTGCTGGCTGGCCTGCGGAGTGACCAGCCGAAGAATGGCCTGCTGTCGGTCCGGGCCGCGGCGCAGCGAAAGGCCCAGGCCGACCTCGGCTCCGGTCCGTGCCTGCATATCGCCCGTGGCGGCCGCCAGGGATTCGGCAGGCAGGAACGCCGGCAGGGTCAGCACCCCGAGCAGTGGGCCGGGTGCTTCCGCCAACTGCGCCGCCAGCCGTCCGCCGCTGCCTGCCTCGACCGCGCACACCCGCCAGCCGTGCTGCTGGAGCTGACGGGCGACAGCTTGCGCCAGGAGTTCATCATCGCAGCCATAGATCTCGGCCCCAAGGCGGCTGCGCAGCTCCGCTTCCACTCCGGCCAGCAGAGCCTGGGCCTCGGCTTCGGAGTCGGCCTTGGCGGTGATGCGGATGTCCACTCGGCCGGGATGGGCTGCCAGCCCGACGGTTGGATTGTGCAGGGTCTCCAGATCCTGGATCTGGTCGTCGATCCAGGATTCGCCGGCTCCCGCGGTGCGAAGGACCCGTGACCGGATTACCCCGAGGGTGCGGAATCTGCGCTGCAGGAACGGGAGGACTTCCGTCTCAAGCAAGGCCTGCATCTCGCTGGGCACCCCGGGCAAGGCGATGATCACACCCGTCTCGCATTCGATGCGGAAGGCGGGTGCGGTCCCCACCGGATTCTCGATCGCCACTGCGCCCTGGGGCAGCATGGCCTGGCGGCGATTGTTCTCCGTCGGCGTGCGGCCATACTGGGCGAACTTGCGCTGGATTTGCCGCCACAGCTCCTCATGGAACTCGATCGGCCGATCCAGCGCTCGCCCGATCGCCTCCCGCGTGGCGTCATCCACCGTTGGGCCCAGGCCGCCGGTGGTGATGACCACTTCCGCTCGCAAGCTGGCTTCGGCCACCGCGGCGGCGATCCGCTCGGCGTTGTCCCCGACACTCGAGGTGCGATACAGGTCCAGCCCGATCAAGCGCAGGGCGAGCCCGAGGGCGGCAGCGTTGGAGTCAACAATGTCCCCGAGAAGCAGTTCGGTCCCGATGGTGATGATCTCAGCCGTGGGGGGCATAGGACACTCAGGATGTGCCAGGGGAGCGAGGGGCGAGGACCCAGGCAGAAGCTGATTGTCCCGGGTGGTGGACGCTCCGCTTCCCCCAGTTGGGTATGGCGAACCAGCTCATTATCGCGCAGGCGCCCGGGCCTGGCTTCCAAGACGCCCGATCCGCTCTGAAGGACCTCGCCGCGGGAAGCGAGCTGCGGCGCCACGTGGGCGCTTTGGCCGACAAGCAAGAGGGGCGGCCGGCGATGATTGGGCTGAACCTCACGGAGAGCCCCACGGCTTTTCGTTTCAGGAACCCGCTCGCGCCCCTCGGTGGAATGTCATCAGGTTCGGGACCCGAATCCATGATCCCTTCGGCCCGGAATCGGGCTGGGCGCGGCCGTTTGGGGGTTGGTCCCGGCAGAGGATACGGGCTTCGCCGCCAGCGAGGCTGCCCCCGGCCTGCGGGCAACGGCAGCAAGGACCCCTAGCCTGGGCGGCGGGAGCGCTGGGTGTAGAGCAGCTCCTCGCGCATGCGAAGGTCGGTACTCCGGATCTTCACCGCCAGCTCCGCTGCCAGGTTGCGCATCAGGCGGAAGCCCAGGTCCGGGTGCTGCTCACACAGTGCCATCAGGCTGTCGCGCGGCACGACCAGCAAATGGGTGTCGTGGCTGGCGCTGCGGGCGCTCGCCGAGCGCAGGCCCTGATCGACCAGTGCGACCTCCCCGAAGGACTGGCCCCGTCGCAGCGTGGCGATGGTCGTCGGGTGAGGCGCCGCCTCGGGGCGGTCGCTGACCAGGCTGGGGTCGATCAGGATCTCCACCTGGCCGCGCACGATGATGTATAGCTCGTCGCTGCCCGAATTCTCCTCGAAGATCATCTCGCCGCCGCCAAAGCCCTGCTCCCGGCAGATCGAGGCGATCTGCTCCAGTTGGCTCTCATCGAGATCGAAGAAGATGTCGTTCTGGCGCAGAAAGCCCGTAGAGATCATGAGCCGCCCTCGTGTGGATTCCAGTCTAGCACAGGCGCATTGGCTGTCAACGAGCGTGCGGGGTTGCCCTGCGGGACACCACGCAGGGGCGACTTCCGGTGCTTGACGCTGGCCCGCGGCCTGGCTACGATTGGCGTGTCGGAGGCAGTGTGATGCGTATCGGGATGATGGCGGACGCTTATCGGCCGCACGTCAGTGGGATCACCCACTACATCAGCCAGAATCAACTGGCGCTGCAGGCCGCCGGCCACGAGGTGTTCGTCTTTACCTTCGGCGAGGCTCCCCCTGGCGAGGACGACCCCAGCGTGTTTCGCACTCCTGGGGTGCCGTTGGCCCAGACCGGCTATCACCTGTCGTTCCGGCATACGCGGTCGATTCGGCGCATGGTCCAGTCAATGGACATCGTGCATGTCCATCATCCGTTTCTTAGCGGACGCCTTGCCCTGCGTTACTGCCGACCGGCAGGTGTTCCCGTCGTGTTCACCAACCACACCCGCTACGACCTCTACGCGCAGTATTACCTTCCTGCGTTGCCTGACCGACTCGGTGCCGGGCTGTTTCAGGCTTACATGCCGTTCTTCTGCTCCGAGGTTGACCTGACGATCGCGCCCTCGCTTGGGTTGCGGGAAGTCCTGCACGACCTGGGGGTGGCCACCCCGGTCAAGGTGATCCCCAATGGTGTCGACCTGACGCCCTTTGATCCGCCCCAGAATCCCGTTAGGCGCGCCGCGTTAGGCATCCAGGAAGGGGTGCTGCTGTTGGTGTACAGCGGCCGCCTCGGCCCGGAGAAGAACCTGGCGACTCTGCTGCGTGCCTTTGCCGGGCTTCACAACGCTCTGCCACATTCCTCGTTGGTGTTGCTGGGCGACGGGCCAGAGCGCAGGGAGTTGGAATGGCTGGCAGAGAATCTGGGGCTGGCAGGCAGTGTGGTCTTCGCCGGCATGGTCGACTACAGCCAGGTTCCGGGATATCTGGCTGCCTGCGATGTGTTCGTGACAGCCTCGGTCACCGAAGTGCATCCGCTGTCGATCATCGAGGCGTTGGCTTGCGGGCTCCCGGTGGTGGGGATCGACTCCCCAGGGGTAAGCGACACGATTCAGGATGGGGTCAACGGACTGCTCAGCCGGCAGGATCTGTCGGCCTTGACCGCCCAGCTCACCCGGATCGCGGTCGACCGGCCGCTGCGCCTGAAGCTGGCCGAGGGGGCGAAGCAATCGGCACAGGTGTATGACATCACCCGCACCAGCCGCCTGGTGCTCGACGAATACGAGCGCCTGCTGGCGGCACCGCGCAGACAGCGCAATCCTGCCTGGCGGGAGTTCATCATCCACCTGCCGGCGGCGTTCCGTTGAATCGCCTGGGAGTGGCCCGGCTGGGAGAGCAGCTTGCCGGGGAGTATCTGGAAGGCGCGGGCTATGTGCTGCATGATCGAAACTGGCGCTGCCTGCGTGGGGAGATCGACATCGTCGCCGAGAGAGAAGGACGAGTGGTGATCGTCGAAGTCAAGACGCGCCGCTCGCATGCCTTCGGCCGCGGGGAGGAGTCGGTCACCTCCCGCAAGCTGGCCAGCCTGGAGCGATGCGCCTGGGCGTACCTGCAGGCGCATTCGTTGCTCGAGGGCGCGTGGCAGGTGGACGTGATCGCCGTTGACCTGGACCCCCAGGGACGACTGACCCGCCTGAACCACTTCCAAGACGTGTTGCAGCGATGATGCCGGACGGCGGGCGCCCGGGCGTGGTGGCCGTGGTCGGGCCGAGCGCGGTCGGGAAGAGCCGTGTGGCGATCGACCTCGCCCTGCGCCTCGACGGCGAGATTGTGTCGGCGGATTCGCGCCTGCTGTACCGGGGCCTTGACATCGGCACCGACAAGCCGACGACTGCCGACCAAGCGCGGGTTCCGCACCACCTGATTGACGTTGCTGATCCGGTCGCGACATGGAGCCTGGCCCAGTACTGCAGCGCCGCACAGACGGCAATCCGGGCGATCCTCGCTCGGCGCAGGCTACCGATCGTTGTTGGCGGCACGGGGCAGTATATGCGGGCGCTGCTGCAGGGGTGGTCGCTGGCGCCCGGGGCGGTCGACCCCGAGGTGCGCCACGGATGGCAGCAGGTATCTGAGCGCCTTGGACCCGAGGCGCTGCACGCCATGCTGGCCGAGACTGACCCTGACTCGGCAGCAAGGATCGACCGGCGCAATGTTCGTCGGGTGGTCCGCGCCCTGGAGGTGCATCAGATCACCGGAATGCCCCCAAGCCGGCAGCCTCGTCGACAGCCAGTTCCGTTCCGCTACCTTGTGTTCGGCTTGAGCTTGCCGCGCGAGCAACTGTACCGGCGGCTTGACGCACGCCTCGACGAGATGCTGCGGCGCGGACTGGTCCAGGAGGTCCAGCGCCTGCTGGTGGAGGGCGTGCCAGCGGATGCACCCAGCCTGTCGGCCATCGGGTATGCGCAGATCGTGCGTTACCTGCAAGGCGAGTGGCCGCTGGAGAAGGCGGTCAGTGAGATCCGCCGTCAATCGCGGACGCTGGTCCGTCATCAGTCCAACTGGTTCCGGCCGGACGACCCGTCGATCGAGTGGCATCTCTCGCAGCCCGGTGTCGAGGACGAACTGGTTGACCGGATTACCCGGAGGTTGGCGAGCAGCACATCGTTGGGCTTCCAGCGGGGCGGTGGCGTCCCCGGGGGAAGACGGGTGGAAGCCCGTTGAGACCTACCCGCGGGCAAGCCGGGCGGCGCCTGCTCCGCCGCCCGGGCAAGGATCAGGTGAGGACGAGGATCAGCCACATGGAGGCGGCCGCCACAAGGGCCGCAGCCGGAATCGTCAGCAGCCAGGCCACCAGCAGATCCCGCAGCACCGTCCAGCGCACCTTGTTGGCGCGCTCGGCGGCGCCAACCCCGATGATCGCCGTGCTCATCACCTGGGTCGTGCTCACCGGGGCGCCGGCAAGCGCCGCGCCCATGATCACCGCGCCCCCGGCTACCTGAGAGGCGAAGGCATGCACCGGGCGGATGCGGAAGATCTTGCCGCCCAGCGTTCGGATTAACCGCCAGCCGCCCAGCGCCGTGCCCAGGGCGATGGCCATGGCGCAGATGAGGATCACCCAGATCGGCACTTCGAACGTGTCCAGCATCCCGGCGGTGACCAGTCCCAGCGTGATCACGCCCATCGTCTTCTGGGCGTCATTGGTCCCATGACTCAGGGCCAAACCGATCAGGGTGCCATACTGAATCCGGCGGAAGAGGTCATTGACCTTAGGGGTGGAGTTGCGGGCGGCGAGCAAAGTGATGAACATCACCCCAAAGCCAATGGCCAGCCCCAGGACGGGGGAGAGCAGCAGGGCGATGATGATCTTGGTGAGGCCATTGAGCTGGATCGCCTCGACCCCGCTTTCCACCAGCGCCGCCCCTACCAGTCCGCCAATCAGGGCATGCGACGAGGACGATGGCAGCCCGGCATACCAGGTGATGATGTTCCACGCGATCGCCCCCACCAACCCGGCGATCAATGTGAGAGTCGTGATGGATTCTTCGAAGAGCAGCTCATCGCCAATGGTGGTGGCCACAGCCACGCCGAAAAGGAAGGGGCCAATGAAGTGCGCCACAGCGGCCATCATCAGGGCCCTGCGCGGCGGGATCGCCCCCGAACTGATCGGTGTGGCGACTACGTTCGAGCTGTCATGGAAGCCATTGAGAAAGTCGAAAACCAGCGCGAGAGCAATGAGGATGAAGATCATCGGTTGTGGCCACCTTCCCTGATTGGGCAAGGCTAGCAGGGGTGGCGCGATCCGTCAACCCGGCGACCGGCCGGTGGCACCGCGCTCGCCCAGGCGGTGAACGGCCATGATCGTGAGGGCGATCGCCACGCCGGGCAGCAGCGCCAGGCGCGGTACGTCGAGCAGGTGCGCCCGCCCGCTGTTGAGCATCGCCCCCCACTCCGGCAGGGAGGGATCGCCGGCCAATCCAAGGAAGGTGAGTGTAGTGATCCCGAGCAACGCCCAGGCGAAGTGCGTGGTCGTCAGCGAAGCCAGGGAGGGCCAGGCATTGGGGAGCAGGTGGAAGCGAGCTGTCCACAACCGGCTGGCACCGAGTGCCCCCGAAGCCGTGACGTAGGCCCGCTCGCGCACCTGCAGGAAGGAGGTGCGGGCGAGCCGGGCAAAGCCCGGTGCCGCGCCCAGCCCGACGGCCAGCACGACCGCCGTGAGGGACGGCCCGATGGCGGCGATGATCAACATCGCCAGCACCAGCCCGGGAATGGCCAGGGCGGCGTTGGCCCCGGCGACGATCGCCCGGTCAGTCCAGCCACCCGAGGCAGCCGCAGCCAGCCCGAGGACCGACCCGATCACCACCGTCAGGGTTGTGGACAGGCTGGCAGCCGCGAGGGTCAGGCGTGCCCCGTACGCAAGCCTCGACCAGACATCACGGCCCAGCGCATCGCTCCCCAGCGGCATGCTCTGGGATGGCCCGGCAAGCGGAGGGGCAACAGGTTGCAGAGGGTCGTTAGGGCTCAGCCAAGGCGCCAGCAAGGCGAGAACCAGGATCGCTCCCAGCCAGGTAAGCGCCAATCCCGCTCCCAGCCTGCCGCTCATGAACTGCCGCGCAGTCGGGGATCGACGAGCAGCGCCAGCAGATCGGCCATCACCTGGCTCAGGGTGTAGATCAGCGCCGCCAGCACCACCAGCCCTTGGGCGACCGGGTAATCTCCCTGCAGGATCGATGACACCAGCAGGCGGCCGATCCCTGGCCGGGAGAAGACTGTCTCCGTCACAACAGTCCCGGCGAACAGGTAGGCGGCCTGCAGCGCACACAGGGAGATCACCAGTGGCAGGGCGGGGCGGAGCGCATGCCAGAGGAGGCGCGGGCCGTGCCGGACACCGCGAGCAGCCGCGGCGGACATGTAGGGTTCGGCGCGGCTCCGGCTGAGCTCGGTATTGACGGCGCGCGCGATCGCGCCGGCGGAGGCGAAACCCAACACCAGCGCCGGGAGGAGCAAGCCGCGCGTCCAGCCCAGGCCAGGGCCCGGCAGGCGACCCAAGGGCGTGGCGCTGAACAACAGGATGACGAGGATACCTGTGAGGGCAACCGGCAGCCCGGTGGCCAGGCTGCTCACCCAGCGTGCCCCGTCGGCTGCCAGACGGTTGCGGGACCACGCCGAAAGGATACCGAGGGCCAGGCCGAGCACGATTGCGATCAACAGGCCTGCACTTGCCAGCCGCAGGGTTGGCCCCAGCTGCTCGGCAATCACCGTCACCACCGGGCGACTGTTGAACAGCGACACTCCCAGATCAAATCTCAGCAACCCGGCAAGGAAGGAGGCATATTGCACGATCAGAGGCTGATCCAGGCCGAGGGTAGCACGCACGGCGGCCAGCTGCTCGGGCGTCACAAGGTTTTGCGCCATCAAGCTGTCCGTCGGATCGCCCCCACCGAGGCGCAGCGCGAAGAATGTGAGGGTGACGGCCACAAAGGCAGTCAGCACGCCCTCGCCGATCCTCCGGCTGACGCTGGCTAGGGGGCCGGTTGCAGATCGATCAGATAGGGATTCCATCCCTGGGGGGAGAAGCGCAGGTCAGTCAGCCCAGTGCGGCGGACGACCAGATTGGTGTAGTCGCGAATCGGCAGGACGAGTGCCTGAGCTGCGACGCGATCGGCGACCTGGGTGTAGAGCGCCATGCGTTCAGGACGGGGGGCCACCGACTCGGCGCCCGCCACGAGCAAGGCGTCGAGCTCCGGATCCGACCACCCGGTCCAGTTGTACAACCCTTCGGAGGCAAAGAACGGCCGCAGCAGGTCTGGGTCCGAGCCGAACAGGTTGACGCCGATCAGGTTGTATTCGCCGGTGGACTGGGCCTGCTTGAGCGGACCGAAGCCGGGGGCAACCTGCAGATCGACCTCCACGCCGAGTTCCTCCCAGGCGGCGCTCACCAACTGGGCGGCCTCCGGATTCGATCCCCAAGGAGGAACGACCAGGGTGATTGAAAGCGGCTGGCTCTGCCGTGCACGGCGGCCGTCGGCACCCAAGCGCCAGCCGGCGGCCTCGAGCAGCGCAGCAGCCTGTGCCGGGTCGTATTGATCTGCCGGCACGACGCGGCTGGCGCCGGCGGTGCTTGCCGATAGCAGGCCTTCGGCAACAGCCGATTGGGAGCCAAACACGGTAGCCACGATCTGTGGCCGGTCGAGCGAGAGCAGCAGTGCCTGCCGGACCGATGGGTCATCCGTTGGCGCCCGGCTGGCGTTGAACAGCAACTGCAGTGGTTGTCCGGGGATCGGCACGGCCTGTAGCAGAAACTCCCCGCTGGACGCCAGGCGCTCCGCATCATGCGGAGGCACTTCGCCGATCACGTCCACCTCGCCGCTTTCCAGCGCCAGGGCGCGCGTTGCCGGATCCTCGAAGAACCGGAACGTCACCCGGTCGAAGTGCGGCCTGGCTTGCTGGTAGACGGAAGGCCCCCAGGCGTAGTCGGGATTGGCTTCCAGGGTCACGTGATCGTTGGGGATGTACTCAACGAAACGATACGGACCGGTGCCCACCTGGTGGAACTGGTACTCCCCCGTTCCCCACCTGGCGAGGGCCGTGGGCGAAGCGATGCCCAGGTATACCTGGGAGAGCGAGTCGAGCAGAGGCGCGAACGGGCGGCTCAGGCGAAGGACGACGGTCGAGGTGTCAACTACGTCGACCGATTCCAGCGGGCCGAGCATCGAAGCTGCCTTCTGGGACAAGTTGGCCGGGTCGCGCACGCGCTCGAGGTTCAGCCGGACGGCCTCGGCATCGAAGGCTGTCCCGTCGTGGAAACGCACGCCTTGCCGCAAGTGGAAGGTGTATTGCCGGCCATCGGCGGAGACCTCCCAGCTTTCGGCCAATCCCGGGACAAACTCGCCTGACTCGGAATCCTGGAACACAAGCGTATCGTAAACCGATCCGAGCGGGATCGTCAGCTCTGAGGAGGCATTGATGTGCGGGTCGAGGCCGGAGGGCGACAGCGTAAGGCCATAGCGCAGGCTGTCGCCGCTCGCCGCCGGGGCAGCGCAGCTCGCCAGGAGCAGAGGTATCAGAAGGGCAAGGGCGCGGCGCATGTCGTCTAGGGTTCTCTGGCCAGCAACATGGCTCCGATCAGACCCGCGTCGTCGCCCAGGGCGGCGGTGGCAATCGTGACCCGGTCACGATAGGCAGGGTGCATCAGCGCCGAGGCAAACGCGCGGCGGATGGGCCCAAGGATCATCTCGCCCAATTGTGAGACACCGCCGCCCAGCACGATCCGCTCGGGATCGAAGGCATGGACCAGGCTGGCCAGGTGCTTCCCGATGATCGTCCCGGCATCCTCGATGACCTGCAAGGCGAGCCGGTCGCCTTCGGCGGCGGCCTTCCCGACCTGGCTGGCACTGTACCCGTCCGCGGGGATGCCGGCCGGCGAGCGCTCGGCCTGCAACTCGGCGAACCGTCGCCCAATGGCTGGACCCGAGGCCAGCGACTCCAGATGACCCGGTTGTCCACAGCCACATATCGGTGCGCTGGGGTCGACCAGCATATGGCCGAACTCCGCCGCCAGGCCGTGAGCGCCCAGCAGGAGCTGGCCGTTCACGATGGCGCCGCCGCCGATGCCAGTGCCGATCGCAAGGTAGACCAGGTGGTGCACACCCTGCCCGGCGCCGTGGCGCCACTCGGCGAGTGCGGCCAGGTTGCAGTCGTTGCCCAGTGCGACCGGGCAGCCGAAGTGGCTTGCCAGCTGGTCACGCAGCGGGACGCGGTCCCACCCCGGCAGGTTCGGGGCGCCGAAGACGATGCCTTGCGCTGGATCGAGCGGGCCTGGCGCGGCAATACCCATGCGCAGGCCCGAGTCAGACTCCGGATGCAGGGCTTCGATGGACTCGATTACCCGCCGGACAACCGCTTCCGGTCCTTCCTCGGCGCGGGTGAGCGCGCGTTGGCTGTGGGCTGGCTTGGGTTGGTCAGAAGGGAACAGCGCGGCCCGGATGTTCGTTCCACCCAGATCAACGGCCACGACAGGCAGCATGCATCGAGTATAACATGTGCGCTTGCCGATTGAACCTGTGCGCCGTAGAATGCAGTCCCCATGAGCCAGGATCTCAGCCCTGTTCGCCAGCAATACCTGGATGTGAAACGTCAGCATCCAGATGCCATCGTGTTCTTTCGGCTGGGTGACTTCTACGAGAACTTCGACCAGGACGCTGAAGTGGTGGCGTCCGAGTTGGACATCGTTCTCACTTCGCGCAACGTGGCCAAGAACATGCGCGTCCCGATGGCTGGCATCCCGCATCATGCGCTGGAGACCTACCTGGGGCGGTTGATTGAGAAGGGCCACCGGGTGGCGATCTGTGATCAGGTCGGCGGCAGCGCCGTGCGCGGGCTGTTTCCGCGCGAGGTTGTGCGGGTGGTCACGCCGGGGACGCTGGTCGAGCCCGGCTTGCTGCCCGGCGACGCCAACAACTACCTGGCGGCGGTGCTGGTCGACGGGGAGCGTCTCGGGATCGCCTACACGGATATCACCACCGGCGAGTTTGCCGCCACGCAGCTGCAGGCCGCCGATGCAGCCGCCGCCATTCGCATCGAGCTCACCCGCTTATGCCCCGCCGAAGTGCTGGCGCCCGAGTCGCTCGGCCTGCCGGACGGCGCGCCCGGCCAGGTCACCCGCCTGCCGGACTGGCACTTTGAAGCTCAGCGGACCGCCGACCTGTTGCGTGTACAGCTGCGTGCCTCCTCCTTGGAAGGATTCGGCCTGGGGGAGATGCCCGTCGCGGCCAGAGCGGCCGGAGCTATCGTGGGCTACCTGCGATCGACGCAACCGGCTGCGCTGCGCCTGTTGGCGGCGCTGTCGACGTACGCGCTCGACGAATTCATGACGCTGGACGCCGCCACCCGCCGCAATCTGGAACTGACCGAGACGCTGCGCAGCGGAAGCGTGAAGGGCTCGCTGCTGGGCGTGCTGGACACCACGCTGACCCCGATGGGCCGCCGCAGGCTGCAGAGCTGGATCTCTCGACCGCTGCTGGACGTGCAACGCATCGAGGCCCGCCTCGACCAGGTCCAGGCCTTCGTGGAAGACGGGGTGCTGAGGGCAGAGTGCCGTGCAGCGCTGGCTTCGTTCCCGGACGTCGAGCGCCTGGCCAACCGCGCCGCCTCAGGCCTGGCCGGGCCGCGCGACCTGGTCGGCCTGCGATCCGTGCTCCGCCGTCTGCCCGACGTACAGCAGGTCGTAGCCGGGCAGGGCGAAGGTCCCCTGGCGCGGCTGGCCGGCGCCATCGATCCGTGTCAGGACCTGCGGGACCTGCTCGAGCGCGCCCTGTCCGAAGAGCCCCCAGCGACGTTGGCCCACTCCGGCATCATCCGGTGCGGGTTCTCGGAGAAGTTGGATGCCATCGTCGGCTCATCGCGGGACGCCCGGGAGTGGATCTCGAACCTGGAGGCGGTTGAGCGCCAACGCTCAGGGATCAAGAGCCTGAAGGTGGGCTACAACAAGGTGTTCGGCTACTACCTCGAGGTCAGCAAAGCCAACGCTGGGGCGGTGCCGCCGGAGTACATCCGCAAGCAGACGCTGGTCAACGGAGAGCGTTACATCACCCCAGAGATGAAGGAATACGAGACCGTGGTGCTGACGGCCGAGGAGCGCATTCGCGAGACCGAGTCGGCGCTGTTCGGCGAGATCTGCACAACGATCGGGGAGGCCGCCGATCGGCTGCTGCGGACGGCGCGCGCCCTGGGCCGGCTGGACGTGACGGCGGCCCTGGCCGAGACCGCCAGCCGCAACGACTTTATTCGGCCGGTCTTTGTCCCCGAGGGGATCAGCATTCGCGAGGGGCGCCATCCGGTCGTCGAGCAGGGGCTTGGACCGCAGCGTTTTGTGCCCAACGACTGCTGCTTCGAGCCGGGTGAGCGGCTGCGTGTGATCACCGGGCCGAACATGGCCGGGAAAAGCACCTACCTGCGCCAGGTGGCGCTGATCGTGCTGATGGCGCAGGTCGGCAGCTACGTGCCGGCGCGGGCGGCGAGCCTGGGCATCACCGACCGCATCTTCACCCGCATCGGGGCACAGGACGAGATCCACGCTGGCCAATCGACGTTCATGGTCGAGATGGTGGAGACCGCCAACATCCTGCACCACGCCACGCCGCGCAGCCTGGTGATCCTGGATGAAATCGGCAGGGGGACGAGCACCTATGACGGGATGTCGATCGCCTGGGCGGTGCTCGAATACCTGCACAACCATCCGCGGCTGCGAGCGCGCACGCTGTTTGCCACGCACTTTCATGAGCTGACGCGGCTGGCGGAGATGCTCCCCGGCGTGCGCAACTACAACATCGCCGTGGCAGAGGAGGGCGGTCAGGTGGTGTTCTTGCACCGCATCCTTCCGGGGGGAGCCGATCGGTCGTACGGGATCCACGTGGCCGAGCTGGCCGGGCTGCCGCGGCCGGTGATCAACCGCGCCCAGGAGATCCTGGCCCAGCTGGAGAGCGAATCCGCTCAGCAGCGCGAATCCGGCGCCGGCCCGTCTGCCGGCCGGCAGCTGCCCCTGTTTCACGAGCCCGATCCGATCCGCCAGGAGCTTCGAGAACTCGACGTCTCGTCGATGACGCCGTTGGAGGCGCTCAACAAACTGTTCGCCTGGCGCCAGGCGCTTGACCGCGAGTCGGCCCCCGACGAGCCTGGTGCAGGCGGCGGCGCCTGACGGAGTCGTCGTAAGGACGGGCAGGACATTACATGGGGAGGTAGGCTGGATCCCTCGCTTCCCATCCGCTTCGCTGTGGGGCGGGCGCTCGAAAAGACAGCCGCCTTGGCCAGGTCAACCCGTCTGCAGTGTCATGCCGAAGCGGCGCTTTCGCCGATGGATTCACTGGCAGCGAGTCACTGGGCGGACCGGGGGATCGTTCGAGACGTCACAACCTTAGGCTCAGGCGCAGATTCGACAGCCGCTTTCGCTAGACATGCCCTTGACAAGGTGATAGGATTCCGCCTGTAGGTGGCTGGTCAGTTCAGTCCGGAAGTCGCAAGGCGCGGCCCAGGCGAACGCAGCCTGGGCCGGATGGATCCTGCAAGGCTCACGCCGCAACCGATCGCCGACGAACGAGACAAGCACCTAACGAACAGACGGATGCCGTAAAGGAGGCATGCAATGTCAGAAAGAATCGTCGGGACGGTCAAGTGGTTCAACAGCGGCAAGGGCTACGGCTTCATTGAGCGTGAAGGCGGCCCGGACGTTTTTGTCCACTTCTCCTCCATCCAGGCCGAGGGCTTCCGCAGCCTGGAGCAGGGCCAGAAGGTCGAGTTCACAATCGAGCAAGGCCAGAAGGGTCCGCAGGCAGCCAACGTCACGATTGTATAGATCCTCAACCTAGCCAACCCAGAAGCGCCCCGGCCTTGGGTCGGGGCGCTTGCGATTCTGGCCGTGGCGCGGCGAGGTCAACCTTCGGCCATCTCTGCGTAGTCCTGTTCGACCGGACGGGCGTCCCGCACGCCGAGCGACTGCAGCAGCGCGCTGAGCTTGAGGGCCTTTTCCTCTGCGTCGCGCCGTGACCAGGTGCGGCTCTTGATCTCCAGGAATGCCCCCGGGATGCTGGGCTTCAGCATGCGGTCGATGTTGATGAAGAATTCCTCGTCCTCAAAGCGCACTTTCCACCGCTGGCGATCCTTCGAGACCTCCGATTCCTTCTCCGGCTTGAAGTATTCACGATAGAACCGCAGGCTGTGCGTTGCCGGAGCGATGAAGCGCGAGCGCGAGAGCAGGGCGGAATTCGGGAAACGCCGCTCGGCAGCCGGCCCGGTGAGTGTGAGCCGGTAGCGCACGCTGTAGACCTGGCCCTCGTCGTCGACGAACTCGTCTTCCCGGTGCCGCAGCCGCCCCTGACTGGGATCGCTGAAGGAGAAGTACGTATCGTACTCGCGATAATGGGCGTGGCGCAGGATCTCGAGCCCGCTGTAGGGCAGCGCCGTCAGGATCGGCTCCGGATCCTCCAGGTGCAGCTTGATCTGGACTTCGTAGCTCTCTTCCTGCTCGGCGCCGCCGATGGCGACCAGGCGGGAGTGAAGCGATCCCTCGCGCCCCATCAGGAAGATGTCGATCCGTCGGGCGTAATCGGCGGCGGCCTGCAGCAGCGGTTCGACATCGAGGGTGAGCAGCTTCCGCTCGCGCATCAGCCAACGGCCATTGACCATCACATCGGTTACGTCCGTGGCGCGCGCCGAATAGACCAGGCGCGAGATTGCCGCCTCCGGTTCGCGGTTGAAGGCCGGGGAGGTGTGCACGTCGCGCAGGTCCATCAGGATCAGGTCGGCGCGCTTGCCAGCTTCGAGCGAGCCCGTCACGTCCCCCAGGTGAAGCGCCTGGGCTCCCATGCGGGTGGCCATGGCCAGCGTCTGGGTGGCCGGCAGGGCAGTGGGGTTGCCGGTTGTCGCCTTGGCAATGAAGGACGCCAGCCGCATCTCCTCGAACATGTCGAGGTCGTTGTTCGAGGCCGGGCCGTCCGTGCCGACTCCCACCGGCAGGCCTTCCGCCAGCATCTGGGTCACCGGGGCGAAGCCGGACGCCAGCTTGAGGTTTCTGGACGGGTTGTGGGCGATCCCGGCGTTCGCCCGCTTCAGCGTATGGATCTCTCCCTCGTCGATATGCACGCAATGGGCCGCCAGCAGCTTCGCCTCGAGCAGCGACTGCTTCTTCACCCAGGGGATGACCGGCATCCCGTTGGCGGCGCGGCAATCGTCCACTTCCTGAGCGGTTTCGGCCAGGTGGGTGTGCAAGGGCACATCGAATTCGATTGCCAGTTGCGTGCACGCCCGCAGGATCTCGGGGGTGGTTGTGTAAGGGGCGTGCGGCGCCACCGATGGCGTGATCAGCGGGTGGCCGCGCCAGGCGCTGATGAACTCGCGCGCCATGGCCAGGCTGTCCTCGTAGGAGGCAGCATCCGGCGAAGGGAACTTGAGCACGGTCTGCGAGCACACGGCCCGCATTCCGGCGTCCACCGTCGCCTGAGCTACCGCTTCCTCGTAGTAGTACATGTCGGCGAAGCAAGTGATGCCGCCGCGGATCATCTCGGCGCATGCCAGCAGCGCACCCAGGCGGCAGAAGTCGGGCGAGACGAACTCGCGCTCGACCGGCATCATGTAACCCAGCAGCCACACGTCCAGGCGGAGGTCGTCCGCCAGGCCGCGTAGCAGCGTCATCGGCACGTGGGTGTGGGCGTTGACCAGGCCCGGCAGCACCACCCGCCCACTGCAGTCCAGCACATTGGGTGCGGTGTACTGGCGCAGGACTTCGGCGCTTGTGCCTACCGCCAGCAGCCTGTCCCCCTGCACCGCGACCGCGCCGTCGGGGAGCACGGTCGACGCCGCGTCCATGGTGATCACTGTGGCGTGCGCCAGAATCCAATCCGCCTGCATGACCTGCCTCGCCTGGGGTTCAGGCCATTATAGCAACAGCCCGGGGAGGCGCGTGTCGTCGACGCCGCACGCCAGAGCGGCCTCATCACCCTCCGAACTGCGATGCGCCGTCGACGGCGACGCAGGTATCCACTGCGGATTCTCCGAACGAGCACGGAAGGGAGTGGGCGTGTGCGTCATCCCCGCGCCTGCGCGGATCCAGGAGAGACGCGCCGGCACGCAGTCACCGCCGACGGCAGGGCAGCTTTCGCCTGGACTCTGCCTGCGCATGGGGACCGATACACCGGATGAGGGGGTGCTGACCGTCCGGCGGGCGCCGCAATCGGTGAGGGCGGCTTTCGCCTGGTCTCCTGCACCCGGCCCCCTGCCGGCGCAGGGGCTGGCCGCGCCGGGGCAGGTCGCGCAAGGGCGGCACAATGGGCGCCGGCAGGAATGTCCCGGTTGGCCGCGCCGGTATAATCCTCGTGGAGGTGCCGCATGCAGGCACTGGATGTCATCGTCAAGAAGCGGGATGGCGGGGTGCTGACCCGGGAGGAGATCCGTTTCTTCGTCGAGGGCTTCGCCGGCGGCGAGATCCCCGACTACCAGGTCTCTGCCTGGGCCATGGCGGTCCTCTGGCGTGGAATGAACGCTGACGAAACCTGGCATCTGACCGAGGCCCTGGCAGATTCCGGCGAGGTGCTCGACCTGCGATCGGTGGTTCCCCTTTCTGTGGACAAACACTCTACCGGAGGGGTGGGGGACAAGACGACGCTGGTCGTCGAGCCGCTGGTGGCCGCGTGTGGCGTGCCGGTCGGCAAGATGTCTGGCCGTGGATTGGGCTTCTCCGGCGGCACGCTGGACAAGCTGGAGAGCATCCCCGGCTACCGCGTGTCCCTCACGGTCCAGGAGTTCATCGACCAGTTGCGGCGAGTCGGGATCGTGCTGAGCGGTCAGACGGGGGACTTCGCACCCGCGGACGGCGCCCTGTACGCCCTGCGGGATGTCACAGGCACCGTCCCCTCCATCCCCCTGATCGCCTCTTCGGTGATGAGCAAGAAGATCGCCGCTGGAGCGCAGGCGATCGTGCTCGACGTCAAGGTCGGCAGCGGAGCGTTCATGCAGAGCGAGGCCGAGGCGCGCAAGCTGGCTCGAGCGATGGTCGAGATCGGCCGTAAAGCCGGCCGGCGGGTGGTGGCGCTGCTCTCTGACATGAACCAGCCCCTCGGCTTTGCCGTCGGAAACGCGCTGGAGGTCAAGGAAGCGATCGACACCCTGCACGGCGCGGGACCGGCTGATTTCACCGCTCACTGCCTCGAGGTGGGGGCGAACATGCTTGTGCTGGCGGGCAAGGCCAGCAATCTGCGCGCCGGCAAGCGAGCACTCCAGCTGGCAATCGACGAACGCAGCGGGCTGGAGATGCTCCGGCGCCTGGTGCAGGCGCAAGGCGGGGAGGTCGACTATGTTGATCGCCCGGAGCGGTTACCGGCGGCGCGCTGGATTGAGACCATCGGCGCCAAGCAGCCGGGCTACGTGCGCGGCGTGCACGCGGGCGAGGTCGGGTTGACCGCGGTAGACCTGGGCGCCGGGCGCCGGATGAAAGGGGAACAGATCGATCACGCCGTCGGCATTGTCCTGCACATCAAGGTAGGTGATGCGGTGACCGTGGGCCAGCCATTGTTCTCGATCCACGCCAATGACCCTGCCCGGCGCGACGATGCTATCCGGCGCATGCTGCAGGCCTGCACCTTCTCACGCCGACCGGTGCCACCCCTGCCGCACTCGTATGGGAAGGTCGGGCCCTAGGTGGCATCGGGCGCCGGGGAGCCAGTCAACTGGGTGCGTTGGCTCGGCGCGCGGCCGATTGATCGGGCAGCATGGATGCGCCAGCTCTCCAGCCTGCAGCTGGACGGCACCACCTGGGGCAATCAACCGGGCGACCGGTGTGCAGCCGATTCCCATGCATAGGACAAGATCCTGATCGTGCCCGAGGGATCGATTCCGTCCTGCCCGGGATGGAACGTGCGGTCACGCTGGAAGAGGGTGACCGGTTGGGTCTGAAGGGGGGGACGGTACCTGCTGCCGTCGTTGGACAGCACGGTGTGATCTGCTAGCAGGCGCAACCCCTCGCCGGCACGACGGGCCTCCAGGCTTGCGGCGCAACGTTGCGACTCGCAAGACCCCTCCCGTCTGCGGGAAACCACAACGGCGATGGGGCTGCCCAACGCCCTCCCCAAGCCTCCAATCCGACATTCATGCGGCCCACGCCGCTCGCCGCCTCCGGCATGCCGCTGCTCCTGGCCGGGTTCCCGGGTCGACAAGAATCTGACGCGCGACGAACCGCCGTCTGGACCGGCCCCAACTGTGGGGCTGACGCCGGGCATCGCGCCCTTGGGTCATCTCATCCAGCAGAGCAAGTTCAACGAAGGAGCAGCAGCGCGGCGACGATCGCAAGGTCGATGAGCACGCCAACGCCTCCCTGGTGGTCGAGGTGCCGCAGGCGACCGTCGCAGAAAAGAACGAAGAGGGACGCGGAGACCATTGCCGAGGCGATGCTGACAGGGAGTGTCCAGGGTTGCAACGGGATCAAGCCTGCAGCTCCCAGCGAAAAACCCGCGGCGGCCAGTATGCAAAGTGCTCCGGCGAGCGTTCGCCTCCGGCGCTCCCCGAGCAGCCTGGCGAACGCCCACGAGTCGCGGGGCCAAACCATGCCTGCTTGCAGCTCGATGAGAGTCGGGCGCTCTGACCGAAGTAGAGCAGGTGGACGACCCCATGCAGCGCCAGGAAGAGCCCGATCAGGGCGATTGATATGTTGGCTTCCCCGAGCATGGGTTACGGGCTGGCGTGCACGCCGAGGCAGCGCCCACTAGTGAGGTGGCTCTGTCAGTCGGTGGGTCAGGGATCCGATGACGGTGAACAGCGGGTAGCCGGCCGGGCAGGTGTAGTCGCACATCCCGCAGCCGCCGCACGCCACCAGCCACGATTCGACCCGATCCTGCAAGCCCATTGCCTCAGGACCCTGCCAGGCCTGAGCGAATAGTGGGCAGTACCCACCCAGCCTCTGGCGGCACGCTTCACAGACTTGCAGGTGGTCAATCAAGCTGACCAGGCTGGCCTGATCTGGCGTGAGGTGCGATTCGGCATAGGCGCGAACCTGGCGACGCCACGAGACCAACCGTTCCAGCACCCGATCACGGCGCTCCTCGATCTCGGGCGATACCAAATGGAGCTCCAGGCCATCGGCCTGGAAGGCAGCGAGCAGAGCCTCGTCGCGCACTTCCAGCATCACTTGCTTGGTGGTCTCCAGGCCGAAGACCTGGATGTGCAGATCGGCGTCCTCCGGGTAAGGCTGATCGCACAGCTGGCAGCTCGGCCGCAGGCGGCTGGGAAGGATGCCGCCCTGCGCGGCGAAATGAAGTGCGTTCTTGGTGATCCGGTCGGGGTCCGGGTGGCTGGCCTGACGCCAATCGAAGTCTTCTTGCGGGAGGACCGCCAGGCAGTCGCTGCTGACCAGGATCGTGTGGTCCAGCGGCAGGTCCTGGCGCCTGGCCAGCTCGTGCAGGCTGCGCAGCTCGCACGGCCGAAGGACCAGGCAGATCGCGCCGGATGGCCGGCGGCCGAGCACGAGGGCCGCCTCGCTGGCGGCGTTCATCGGCATCACCGGCGCGAACGGATCGGCAGACAGCAGTGACTCCGGCGAAGTCAGCAGCGTCGCCTTCATCGACCGTCCGCTCCGCGTCCAGGTTGGGATGAGCATGGCGCTGAGCTGGCAATGGGTCCACAAACTTGCCAGCAGCAGGCGAATCGCCGGCAGCGGGCCGTGACTATCGACCATCATCAGCCTGCGTGTGGCCATGTTCACCCCTCCCCAGAGCAGCCTCGCCGAGCTATCCGAGGGTGTGGTCCTTAATGACTTCGGCCAGGTCAACGACGCCTACGGTGTCCGTCATGCCCTTGGAGCGAATGGCGTCGTCCATCATGATCAGGCAGTATGGGCAAGCCGTCACGACGACCTCCGCGCCAGCCTGGCCGACGGCCTCGTCCAGCCTGCGGTGGTTGATGCGGGTATTGGGATCGGTCTCCATCCACATCTGCCCGCCTCCGCCGCCGCAGCAGAATCCGTTCTCCTTGCGCCGCGGCATCTCGACTGCCTTGAGGCCGGCGACGCTGTCCAGTACCTGGCGCGGCTGCTGGTAGATCCCGTTGTAGCGACCCAGGTAGCAGGAATCGTGGAAGGTGTAAGTCGTGTCGCCGGAGTCCTGTCCCGGCTGCAGCTTGCCCTGGCCGATCAGTTCGGCCAGGAACTCGGTGTGATGGACAATGGAGAAATCGCCGCCAAAGTGGGCGTACTCGTTGCGCAGGGTGTTGTAGCAGTGGGCGCAAGCGGTGAGGATGCGCTTGAACCGGACGCCGCGCAGCGTCTCGATGTTCTCCTTGGCCATTGTCTGGAAGAGATACTCATGGCCGAGACGGCGGGCGGTCTCTCCGCAGCAGACCTCGGCCGATCCAAGGATGGCGAAATCGACGCCCGCCTTCTGCAACAGCAGGGCGAGGTCACGCCCCGCCTTCTGGCTGCGGGCATCGTAGCCGTAGGCGCAGCCAATGAAGAGCAGCACGTCCGTGGTGTCGCCGGGCTGAAGCACGCGCACCCCAAGCTCCTTGGCCCACGGGGCATGATTCTCTTTGGGTAGGCCCCAAGGGTTGCCCCGGCGTTCCATTTGGGTGAGCGCCTCGCCAACAGAGCCGGGAACCTCGCCAGTGGTCATTGTGACGTAGCGACGCATGTCGACAATCGGCGTGACCGGGTCGACCAACAGCGGGCACGCATGCAGACAGGCGCCACAGGTTGTGCAGAGCCAGGCGGTTTCCTTGGGGAAGGTCCCGCCAACCAGGGTCGCCGGCGGATGGCCGTTGGACGATACCAGATCGGCGCGCAGCGTGCCGGCCAAGCCGTCGAGGATAACCCGGGGTGAGAACGGCATCCCGCTGATTGTCGCCGGGCAGACCGATTCGCAGCGGCCGCACTGCACGCACGCATCGAAGGATAGCAGCGCTTGCGAAGAGAACTCAGCGACCTTGCCGGCCCCCAGCAGTTCGGTCTCCTCGATGTTCTCGACCGTCGAAAGCTCACCGGAGTTCAGCCGCGGCCGAAACACGATGTTGAGCGGACCGGTGAATATGTGGCGCATCTTGGTGAAGGGGATCAAGGCGACCAATGCCAGGCTGGTGACGACGTGACCCCAGAACACGACCTGATGGAGTGTGTTCAGTCCGGAAGGGGTCAACGCCATTCCCTGCAGGGCGGCGGCGGTTGCTGCGCCCACCGGGGAGTAGGCGCTCCAGGTCGGGTCGGCGCTCATCAGGCGGATGCCTTCGGAGAGGAAGCCGAGCACAGAGATGAGCAACAGCAGACTGAGTGCCGCCCAGTCGTCCCAATGGGATATCAGGTAGCTGGGGCGCAGCACGAGACGGCGGAAGGCAGCCATCAGCACGCCAAGGATGATCGCCACCCCGGCCAGGTCCATGACCAGTTCAAAACCCAGATAGGCAGCGCCGCGCGGGAAGAAGTCGATGGTGAAGGGTACGAACAGCGGATACTGCAGCAGGTTGACGATGGTCCCCAGTACCTGGATCGTCATCCCGACGAAGATCAACGTGTGCATGATGCCCGGGTAGGCGCGCTTCAGCACGCGGTCCTGCAGGACAACATGCCGCATGAAATCCCCGAGCTGGCGGCGGCGTATCCCACGGGAGGCGAGGGAAGCGGCGGGGGTGGGTAGCGCCTCGGCGGTCATGCCTCACCTGCGACGTACAGAATGTTGTCCGCAACGTAGACGTTCAAGCGCAGCAGCGGTTCGGGCGGCGGTCCCGAAATGACCGACCCATCGGAGACGTTGAAGTAGCCGGCATGGCACGGGCACTCGATCATCCCCGAGTCGGGGTTCCACTTCACCAGGCAGGCGAAGTGTGTGCACACTGCCGAGTAGGCCCGCAGGCCATCCGGGGTGTTGACGATCAGCGCCGGGTAGCGGCCGAAACGCACCGTGGTCGATCCGCCCGGCGGCACCAGATCCGGTGCGCCGACGGCGACCGGTTCGGAGGGGATCTCCTCCAGCTTGGCCGGCCAGAAGTAAGCGATGACCGGCCCGATCAGGATGGTGGCTCCCAGGACGCCCAGCAAGCCCGTAAACAGCCGCAGGATGCTGCGGCGGGGGATGTTGGTCTTCTCAACCGAAATTGCCTTCTCCATGCCTGCCCCCGTGCGCTAGCTGGTAGCGCCCAGATACGTCAGGATGCCGATCACCGACAGCGCCACGACCGACACCACAACCCGATAGATGCGGGCGCGCTTGCTGTCGGGCTTGCTGTCGATGAATGGCCAAAGGGCCATGATGACGATCGCCACGACGGGGATGACGACTCCAATCCCCTTGGGGATGTACTTCAGCATTTCCTGCAGAAACAGGAAATACCAGTGGGCCTTGACGTGCGGAGGCGTGTCCATCGCGTTCGCCGGCTCCTCGAGGCCCAGCGGTTGGAACGCCGCCCACACGCCGATCAGCACGATGATCACCAGTAGCCCGACGGTCACCCAGGCTTCCGTCGTGATGTGATCGGGAAAGAACGGGATTGTCTTTTCGTCGTCAGGGTGCGTGTGTTCTGTCATGGGGATCCCCTGGGCCTAGAGTGGGCGGGCGATGCCCTGCCGCCGGATCATCAAGAAGTGGGCCACCAGGAATAGGATGATGGCGGCCGGCAGCACCATGATGTGTAAGGCGTAGAATCGGGTCAGGGTGACCGCGGCGATGTCCCACCCGCCGCGCAAGAACACCAGCGCCAGATGGCCGACAACTGGCTCGGCGCCAGCGATCTCTGTCCCGACGGTGCTGGCCCAGAACGCCGTCTGGTCCCAAGGCAGCAGGTAGCCGGTGAAGCCGAAGGCGAGGGTCAGCACCAGCAGGAAGACACCGTTGACCCAATTCAACTCCCGCGGAGGCTTGTAGGCGCCGGAAATGAACACCCGCAGCATGTGCGCCACGACCATCACCACCATGCCATTGGCGGCCCAGTGGTGGATGGCCCGGATGCTCGATCCAAAGCGGACCTCGTTTTCGATGTACTGGATGCTGGCGTAGGCGCCTTCTGGCGTGGGCTGGTAGTAGGCGGCGAGCATGATGCCGGTGACGCCTTGGATCGCCAGCAGGGCGAAGGTGATCCCGCCCAGGCAGTAGAACCACTTGGTGGCGAAAAGCGGCACCGGCTTCTTCAGCACCTTGAGCATCGGCTCCTTCACCTGGTAGCGGCTGTCCACCCAGTCGGCGCCGCGCAGCCAGAGCGGCTTCCAGGGCGTTCGCGTGCGCCAGGCGCTGGCGGACCGTGCGGCGCCGTAGACAAACACCATGCCGAAGGCGCCGAAGACCAGCCAGCGGGTGAGCGGAGTCCATAGATTCGTCAGCTCGCCGGTCAGGTGGCAGTGCAGGCAGGTATCCAGCTCGGCTATCGGGAAGGCTTCAGCCGGCGGTGGGGCGGCAAGCATTCGCAATTCCCCGCTGAGTTGCGCAATCCCTGGCGCCTGTGGGCTGCTGGCCTCGCTAGGATGGGTCCAGGGCAATGTGGCGCTCAGCACAGATGCCAAAAGGATCAGGGCGGGGAGGAGGAAGAAGAACCGACGATAACGGGCCATACCTCGCACCTCTCGTTCTCCAAGCAGTGCCCTTCCGGCGCGGGCCGGGACGGCGATATACACTAGTTAAGATAGGCGATGGCTGGATTACGGGGCAGTGCAGGGTTTCCCCAGTGCAACAGATGTTCGTCCTTGGCCGACGAACGGTGCCGGGCGCGCCTCTCGGGAACGACTAGAACCACGCTTCTTGGCGGCGGCCGGAGCGACGAATCGCGCCTCTGGCGCGGAAGGATGTCACCCAGATTCGAGGTGTCGAACCGGGACGGGCGGGAGCCGCTCGCCGAGCGGGAAGCCCAGCACTTGCGCGTAGAACGACAACTCCGCCTGATAGCAGGCACGGATGTTGTCGGCGTTGCGGAACCCGTGACCTTCGCCGGGGAAGGTCAGCAGCACGTGCGGGACGCGGCGCGCCTCCAGGGCCGCCGCCAGGGAGGCAGACTGCGCCGGCGGGACGACGCGGTCCTCCTCTCCCTGAAACAGGATTACCGGGGTGACGAAGCGCTCCAGGTGATGAATGGGTGAGCGCGCGGCGTACAGCGCCTTGGCGTGGGGATACGCGCCGCTCAGCCAGCCGAACTATCCGGG
>Ga0105100_10000149_pt1 | contig 39504 bp, 38 predicted proteins | sample PPLLak12cMay2015_2_FD_87033 | JGI IMG/M metagenome (GOLD analysis project Ga0105100, IMG submission 87033) | Freshwater sediment microbial communities from Prairie Pothole Lake near Jamestown, North Dakota, USA - PPLs Lake P8 Core (1) Depth... | ecosystem: Environmental > Aquatic > Freshwater >... | reverse complement strand
CTTCTTGCTCAGCACCAGCGTCAGCGCCGCCGTCAGCGTCGTCTTCCCATGGTCCACGTGTCCTATCGTGCCCACGTTCACGTGCGGCTTGGTCCGCTCAAATTTGCCCTTTGCCATTGCCGGTTCCTCTGTTCCTGACTGCTTTGCCGTGAAGAAGCTCTGTGCAAGAAAAAAATGATGAGATGGTGCCCATGGAGCGGATTGAACGCTCGACCTCTCCCTTACCAAGGGAGTGCTCTGCCACTGAGCTACATGGGCGGCACGCCTGCCACCACGAAACCCCTCGACCCCAAAGATCTCTCAAGCGCGCAGGGGGAGCGCCGTTCGTCGCAAACCTTCGTTGGAGCGGGTGAAGGGAATCGAACCCTCGTCGTAAGCTTGGAAGGCTTCTGCTCTACCATTGAGCTACACCCGCCCGCAAGAGCTCGCCGTCCTCCGCACTGCATGCCCGCTGGCCCGGAAGATCAAGGCCGCGCCGACCATCCCCGCTACCGCAACGCCCTTCGAACCTGGTGGAGGGGGAAGGATTCGAACCTTCGAAGGCATAGCCGGCAGATTTACAGTCTGCTCCCTTTGACCGCTCGGGAACCCCTCCGAACGAAACCGGCAATTTTGGCGATTTGGGGGCCCTCTGTCAAATTTGCGCCGAGAATCGGCCCGACTGGGCGAGCCCGCGCCCGGTTACAGCGCCGGATTGGGGTAGCGGTTATGGATCTCCTCGATCCGGCTGAGTATCTCCGAGTCCAGGGATACCTGTGCGCTGTCGATGTTCTCCCTGAGCTGCTCCAGGCTGGTCGCCCCGATGATGGTGCTGGCGGTGAACCAGCGCTGGCGCACGAACGCCAGCGCGAGGGTTGCCGGGGATAACCCCCGGGAGCGCGCCAACTCGACGTAGGCCGCCACTGCGCCGGGGACGTTGACCTTGGCGTAGCGCTGGCCGAAAGGCGGGAAACGGGTCAGCCGGGCGCCCTGGGGTTGGGCGCCATCCAGGTACTTGCCGGTGAGATGGCCGAAAGCCAGAGGACTGTATGCGAGCAGCGGGACGTCGAGATGCCGGTGCACCTCCGAAAGCCCCATCTCGAACGTGCGGTTGAGCAGACTGTAGGCGTTCTGGGTCGATGCGATCCGAGGCAGACCGGCCTCCCGCGCCAGCCGGACGAACTCGGTGATCCCCCAGGGCGTCTCGTTCGATACCCCCACGTAGCGCACCTTGCCGGCCCGGACCACTGCGTCGAGGGCTTCGAGCTGCTCCTGGATCGCGACCGTGGGCCGCTCCTGGCCCGGGTCGTACGCCCAGGTCCCAAAGGACGGCACATAGCGGTCCGGCCAGTGGATCTGGTAGAGATCGACATAGTCGGTCTGCAGGCGCTTGAGGCTGAGGTCGACGGCCTCCTGGACGCTGCGTCGGTCGATGCCGGTGGGTCCGCCGCGCACCCACGCGAAGCCGCGCCCTGGCGCCGTGATCTTGGTAGCGACGAGCACTTTGTTGCGCGGGCGACCTCGTAGCCACGAGCCCAGATAGGCCTCCGTGCGGCCCTGGGTCTCGGCCCGCGGCGGGACGGGATACATCTCGGCCGCGTCGATGAAGTTCACGCCCCGCGATACTGCGTAGTCGAGCTGGGCGTGCGCGTCGGCTTCGCTGTTCTGCTCTCCCCACGTCATCGTGCCCAGGCACAGTTCCGACACCGACAGCTCAGTGTGTCCCAACTTGCGGTACTGCATGGTCCCCGTCCCTTGTTGTTGTCAGATGTGAGCAATCACTTACGGACGGCAACTACCAGCTCGATCTCAACCGGCACCCCGCGCGGAAGCTCGGCCACTCCCACCGCACTGCGGGCATGCCGGCCGTCCTCCTCGAAGAGCTGCACGAGCAGCTCCGAGGCGGCGTCGATCACCTGCGGCTGCTGGGTAAAGCCAGGCGCCGACGCCACAAATCCCGTCACCTTCAGCACCCGTTCGACCCGATCGAGGCTGCCGAGCGCCGATTCGAGCTGTGCCAGCCCCTGCAGCACACAAGCCCGCGCCGCTTCCTGCGCCTGTTCCAGCCCGATTTCCCCGCCGGCTTTCCCCGTCATCAACACCCGCGCGCCTGCCCGGGGGATCTGTCCGCTCACCCACGCCAGCCCAGCGTGCACGACCACCGGCACGTACTGGAACGCAGGTGCTACCGGCTCCGGCAGAGCAAGGCCGAGCCCCTCCAGTCTCGTCTTGACACTCACGACTTGTCTCCTCCGTGGCCTGAAAGTTGCTGCCCTGGCGGTAGGTTCGCCCGAGAGCACTTGATTTCACAGGTGGATTACATCATCTGAAGGTCGTGGACCGGCACAGACGTGACCCAAACTGTCTCGGCTGGTCTGGAAATCCGGAGCGCCATGAACATCGTATACAACAGCCAGCACTACCACGTGGTCGAGTATCCAGGGCTCAACGCTTACGAGCTCATCGACAAGACGCTGGGAGTCGGCGGCTATCTCGAGGGCGAGGTCGCGGACTCATTCCGCCTGTCGCTGCAGCGTCTCATCGCCGAGGATCCCACCATCGACTCAGTCGACGAGTTCCTGGGCGGCTTCGAATCCCTACTGACCCAGCCGGTGCGCTTCCATTAGGCGCCGCGCGGCCGGGTCTGCCCTCTCAGCTTCGCTCGAAGTATATCGACCGCCGGCGCCCTCTGTCAGGCGCCCGCCGTCGTAGCCCAGGCCATTGCGGTTCGGCCGGAACGAGAACTCTGTGGTTGCTGGAAGCGCCTCGGGCGAGGTCGCTTGAAGGAACCGCCCCTGGCTCCGACCTACTTGCAGCTCTCGGGGAGCGTCTCGCAAGAGTCGAACTGGCCGAGCGGGCGTTTGAATGTGTACTGTGCCGGCTTCGCGACCAGCTGTTTCGCGGCGCGGTCGACGCTCTTGCTCGGCAGGGTAAAGGGCAAGGTGACAACGAACACTGCCGCCCCCACCACCGAGGCCACCACGCCTAGCGGGCGCGCCAGCAGGCCGTCGGCATACATCTCCGCAGTCGTCGGCTCGCGGCCGACCTGCTCCTGATCCAGCGCAAGCGCCGGCGGGACGGCCACAGCCAGGGACAGCGCCGGGACGAGAACCAGTTTCTTCCATGCAGACATAATGCCTCCTGGGTGAGGATGTTCCGGATTCTAGCCCCCGAAACTCCCTTGCGACAAGGGGTTATCCTTGGTAATTGAGAGTCGGCGGGAACTTCGCCAGGCGGCCCCGACGCGTCCCGCGGTGCTATGCTCTTGGGCAATATCGGTCACAACCCCCTGCAATTGAGGACGCCATGCGGGTCGAACTGAGTTACGGCAAGGGCACAGTGCCCATCGAGCTGTCCGACCAGTGGTCGGTGACGGTCATCCGCAAGCCAGCCATGCCGCTGCTGCAGGACCCGCCTGCAGCGTTGCGGGCAGCGCTCGCGACGCCGGTGGGCAGCGGGACCCTCATGCAGGAAGCGGGCCGGGCCCGCTCCGCCTGCATACTCATCTGCGACATTACCCGCCCCGTGCCCAACGGCCTGATCCTCCCGGTTCTGGTGCGCGAGCTGCTGGCAGCCGGCCTCAAGCCCGAGTCGATCCGCATCCTGGTGGCCACCGGCCTGCACCGTCCGAACGAGGGCAAAGAGCTGGAGGAACTGGTTGGCGACCCCTGGGTGCTGCGGACCGTCCGGGTGGAGAACCACTTCGCGCGCAATGACGCGGATCATGTACTACTGGGGACGACCGCCTCGGGCACGGTGGTCAAGCTGGACCGGCGCTTCGTCGAGGCCGACCTGAAGATCGTGACCGGCCTAGTGGAACCGCACTTCATGGCTGGGTTCTCCGGTGGCCGCAAGGTGATCGCGCCCGGAATCGCCCACCGCGACACCATCACTACCTTCCACAACGCCCGTTTCATGTCCGACCCGAAGGCTGACAACTGCGTGCTGGAGGGCAACCCTTTGCATCGGGAGCAGCTCGAGATCGTGCGCATGCTGCGCCGGGTTCTGGCGGTCAACACGGTCATCGACGAGCATCGCAATCTGTCATTCGTCAACTTCGGGGAAGTCGTCGAGAGCCATCTGGAGGCCGTCGACTTCATCCGTCGCTACGCGCAGGTGCCCGTCGCGCGCCGGTTCAAGACCGTGGTGACCAGCGCAGCCGGCTATCCGCTGGATAAGACCTACTACCAGACCGTCAAGGGCATGGTCGGTCCGCTCGACATCCTCGAGCCGGGCGGCAACCTGGTCGTCGTCTCGGAGTGCGCGGAGGGCATAGGCTCGGATGAGTATCGGGATGCCCAACGCCGCCTCATCGAACGTGGGCCGGAGGGCTTCTTCTCCGACATCAGCCGCAAGGCCCACGCCGACGTAGACGAATGGCAGACCCAGATGCAGCTCAAGCCCATGCGCGTGGGCGCTGTGCATCTGTTCAGCCCCGGCCTGCGGCCGGAGGAGCGCGCGCTGACCGGCGTGAACGTCGTAGACTCGCTGGAGGAGACCCTGCAGCGCTGCGTGGCCAGCGCCGGCGACGCGCACATCGCGGTGGTGCCGGAAGGCCCCTACGTCGTTCCCGTCTATCGCCCGTTACCTCAGGCGACTACTGCGTAAAGCGGGAACGCAGAGACGCAGAGGGGAAAAGAGAGGACGCTGAGGAAAGGCAGTTTCCAGTTTGCAGGTACCGAGCGAGCAAGAGGTGTGGCAATGCTCGTGGTGTGCACGCGGTTTGCTGGCCGGTGGGACGCCATACAAGTCACGGTGTCCTCCGTTTTCTCCTCTGCGCACTCTGCGTTCCCCGCGCTAAGGTGTAGGTCGCAAAAAAAGACGGCGGTGATCAACACCGCCGTAAAGTCCAGGCCTTTGCGGCCAGAGGAGGAAGGGGTCCCGCAGACGTTGTCTGCCCGCGGGGTCCGCCCGGGGAGGTCGGGCGGATGGGGAACCCGACGCGACCGAGGTCGCGGGCCGCGCATCGAAACTACGCACAGATTAACCCTGGACCGGCAGCGCGGTCTTGGACAGTCTTGCGCAGTTCTTGGACGTTCTTGCCGGTGTCCTCAGCGGAGCCGACTCGGCGTGACGCCGAAATGCCGCTTGAACTGGCGCGTAAGATGGCTCTGGTCGGCGAACCCGACCGCGCTCGCCACCTCAGCCAGCGAACGTTGGCCGGAACCGGCACTCAGCAGCGAGCGCGCCGCGTTCACCCTCACCTGCACCAGGTACTGGTGGGGCGTAGCGCCGGTGACCTGCTTGAATTGCCGCGCCAGATGGAACGGGCTCAGGTGCACCGCGGCAGCCACGTCCTCGAGCTTGATGTCGCGCGAGAAGTTGGCCTGGAGGTAGGCAATGGCGTCGGCAACCGCTCTGGGTTTGTGCGAAGCCTCCGTGGGCCGGTCCTCATCAGGTCCATCCGCGGCCCCGAGCCGCAAGCTGTAGTTGCGCAGGAGGTGCACCGCCAGAATGTTGGCGAGCGACTCTGCGTAGAGCTTCCCGCCCACATCCGCGCGCAGCGCCTCGCGTGCAAGAACACCGGCGATGTTGGAGATGACCGAATCCTGCTCCCGTGCGGAGGCCAGCAGCTGGTAGTCGCCGGGCTCCAGATCGAACACCTGCCGCGCAACGCGGTCGAGGAAGGCAGGCTCCAGGCTCATGACGGAAAAGCTGAGCCGGGTGTCCCAGCTCCAGCGCACCGACTGGCCGCTGGGCTGCACCGCGACGCAGCCCGGCATCAACTCCTGCTCGACCAATGCGCCGTCCGCTTCGCGTTGCACATGTCCGGGGGCGAGGCTCACGAAGACCAGATGCTCGGTGCTTCCCGCCGGCAGGCAGTCGCTGTCGGGCGCAGCCTCCCGACGCTCGAAGTTGAGCGGCCGCCACCCCAGCGCACGGCTGGTCAGGCGCACGTTCTGCGGCTTGAGGGAGGCAAACTCGACCGGCCCCGCCGTCGAGTCGTGGCAGTCCCCGGCGTGGGGCTTCTGTTCGTTCGTCTGCAGGTAGTTCATGTATGGCCCATCCTTTCCTCGCTGCGTCGGGCGCGCAGGCGCTAGACGCAATAACGACAGCGTCGCAGTGCAACTTAGCAGGGGACTGCAGCACGCGGAATGGCACGTCCATGCATAAGAGCTATTCCCCTGCCGAATGAGCGCAGAACAGACGCCAGACCCGGCTTCCGGCGGCCCACGAGAACGCTCTGCCGTACGCTTTGTTACACTGGCGTTCGCACGCCATCCATTCGAGGCTGTTCATGATTCCCGATCGCATCGAAGTCAATATCGCCGGAGGGCTCGAGGTTCCGCTGCCGCGCATGCTCACGGTGCGCCAGAAGTTCGAGGCCGATCGGCTGACCGATATCGCCGGCACCGTCGCGCTCGAGTTCCAGCGCCCCGAGGTACGCAATCGCGTGAAACCCGGACAGGTCGTCGCGGTGGGCTGCGGCAGTCGCGGCATCGCCAACATCGGTGAGATCGCCAAGGCCGTGGTTCACGAGCTGGGTGCGCTCGGCGCGCAGCCCTTCATCTTCCCGTGTATGGGCAGCCACGGGGCTGCCACCGCCGAAGGGCAGAAGAAGGTCCTGGCAAGCTATGGCATCACCGAGGCGGCGACCGGGTGTCCCGTTCGCGCCACCATGGACACCGTGGTCGTCGGACATCTCGAAGACGGCACACCCGTGCACATGGACCGTTTCGCAGCGGAGGCGGAGGCGATCGTCGTCATCAACCGGATCAAGCCTCACACCGCCTTCCGCGGCGCAACCGAGAGCGGGCTGACCAAGATGCTGGCCATCGGCATCGGCAAGATCGTCGGCGCCAGCACGTACCACGCGCACGGCATGGACTTGTTCCCCGACCTGCTGCCCCGCATCCGCGACGTGAACCTGCGCGCCCGCAATGTGTTGTTCGGCGTGGGCATCGTCGAGAATGCCTACGACGAGACCGCGCTGATCGAGATCATCCCCGCCGAGCGGCTGGCCACGCGCGAGCCGGACCTGCAGGCCATGGCCAAGCGCATGATGCCGCAGCTGCCCTTCGACGAGATCGACGTGCTGATCATCGACGAGATGGGCAAGAACATCAGCGGCGCGGGCTTCGACCCGAACATCACCGGGCGCAACCGCCGCGCCGTCCAGTGGGCGGCCAAGCCGCTGGTGAAAAAGATCGTCGTGCTGGGGCTCACCCGGGAATCCATGGGCAACGCCACCGGAGTGGGCTCCGCCGATGTCATCACCATGCGGCTATATCGGGAGCTGGACGTGCCCTCGACCTACGCCAACATCATCACCTCCTGCAACCTGGACGGGGCAGGCATTCCCATGATCATGAACACCGACCGGGAAGCCATCCAGCTCGCGGTCAAGACCGTGGTACGGGTCAAGCCGCAGGACTGCCGCATCGTGCGCATTCGCAACACGCTCCAGCTGGCTGAGATCCAGGTCTCGGAGCCGATGCTGGAGGAACTGCGTCAGCGACGAGACCGCTTCCAGACGGTCGCGGGCCCGGCGCCGTTTTCCTTCGACGCCAACGGTGCGCTCGCCCCGCTGACGCTCACGCCCCACGCAGCGGCGGCCTGAACTGATCACGTGATCGGCACCCCAGACCACGTGCAGCGCTGCGCGGAGACCTTAGCATTCCCTTGCAAGAAGTAGTCGCATGACGGCGATTCCGCGTGCGAGCAACCGGCATGCCGCTGTCGCGTGCGTGCTTCTCGTTTTGGCAGCGCTGGTCGCCGGATGCACCGCTACCACGCAGCGCTGGACCAAGGCGCAGCACGAAACCCTCGACCTCAAACCCGGTGACCTCGAGACAGGCGGACTGGCCTTTCTCACCCCCGCAACAGTCACGGGACAGGAGGAGGACCGCCAGCCCCTGGCCCTGGCGTTCGTCAGCGCCGTCAAGGAGCAGCGGCAGGATCTGCGCATCGTCGGGCTGTCGCAGACCCTGTCGGCCATCAACCGCGCCGGGCTCACGTCCGACTATCAGCGCATGTTGCTGGTGTATCGGGACACCGGCGCGTTCGATCCGCAGACGCTGCGCGCGGTCGGGGAGGCCGCGGGCGCCCGCTACCTCGCACAGCTCAAGCTGCCGCGGTTCAGCCAGTACGCCAGAGAACGCTTCGGTGTGTTTGGGCTGAGCGTGGTGTTCACCCCGTCCGCGAACATCCGCATCTATATGCAGATCTGGGACAGCCTGGAGGGCGACATCGCCTGGGAAGGGCAGAACGAGCTGACTACCGCCTACGAAACCCCGGCGGAGACCACCGTACCGTTCGAAGAAGTCGTGCGCGAGTGTGCCCGCGAGTTGATCACGCGTCTGCCGTGACATCGGGGAAATCATGTCTCTGCTGAGCAGCGTCGACGCTTATTGCGAGCGCACCGACCCGACCCTGTGGTCCGAACCCCTCAACGCAGTGACCAACGCCGCATTCCTGGTAGCGGCCGTCCTCCTCTGGCAGGCCGTCGAAAGCACGCGCAGCGCCGGCGCGGCGGTCGCCCCATCGGTGCGTTCGCTTCCGGCGCTGCTGGGCCTGATCGGGCTGTGCAGTTTGCTGTTTCACACCGTGGCGACGGTCTGGGCCGGGTTGGCAGACACGCTGTCGATCCTGCTCTTCGGCTGTGTTTTCCTGTACGCGTTCCTGCGCCACACGGCTGGACTGCACTTGTGGATCGCGCTGCTCGGCGCAGGCTCGTTCACGGTGGCCAGTTACTTCACGCCCGCTTTCCTACCGACCGGCTTCCTCAACCAGTCGGGAGCCTACTTCCCCTACGTCGCCGGTCTGCTGGCGATTGCCGTGTTCCTGCGCGCCACCGGGCGACCGGGCTGGCGCGTGTTCCTGTTCGGCATTTCGCTGTTCTGCGTCTCGCTCGCTCTGCGCACCATCGACCCGCAGGTCTGCGACACCTTCCCGCTGGGAACCCATTTCCTCTGGCACGTGTTGAACGCCGGCGTGCTGTTCCTGCTGGCCCGCGAACTGCTCAGGGAAACCGCGTCACCCCTATCTGGTTGACCTCCCGGCAGCCCCCCGGTTAGAGTGAGCCGCTGCCGTCCGCAGCCGTGTGAACATTTTGTTTCTTCGGGGAAAATTCGGGGGCAGGCATGGGGAAGAAAGAGGAGAGGAAGCTCGATAGCGAAGCCAAGCTGAAGAAGCGCGAGAAGAAAAGGAAGGAGGGCGCGCCCAAGCGCGGTATCGTCGACGTCCTGAACTGCCCGCCGGTTGCCCGTTTCCATTACGAACTGGTCGTTGGCAACGGCATCGGCGACGACGCCGTAGAGGACGCCCTCGAGGCGTTCAAGCGCGCCTGGGAAGCGCGCCGGCAGAAGGCCTACGAGGCCGCGCGTGCGGCCGAGACGCCGGGGAAGGACTGCGAAATCGCCGAGCACATGATCGTCGGCCCCTTCAGCAGCGCCCAGGACTGGAAGATCGACATCGACGCCGAGCCGATGACCGCCATGACCTGGTGCTGGGTGGGGTACGAGTCGATCACCTTCTGCAAGCCGGTGTGACGCCCCACCGTTCTTGCGAGCCGCCTCTCACCATTTAGACACGAAGGCACGACAATAGCGTTGTGAGACCCCGGCTCGACGGGTGCGGTGTTGAACGAACCGCACGTGTCGCGAATTGACGAAAGCATGTGCGCCACGGATAGCGCTTACTTGATCTTCTTCGTGTCTTCGTGCCTTCGTGGTGAGCGGTTGACGTAGTTCTCGTCAAGGCGGCTGGGTTCCGAGCCGATCCAGCATCGCCTTCACCGCGCGGATCTGCGCACCCGCCTTGGTGTGATAGTTCACTCCGGTATAACCCCACCAGTCCCAGCAGCCGTTCGGATTGAACACGAAGCTCGTAGGCCAGGGCCACGGGCCCCAGCCATAGCGCGCGATGGCCTGTGGGTACAGCACGACGATCTGGTTCGTGTCTGCCCAGCGGTTGTAGCCGGCATGCCGCGCGAACTGCTCATCGATCTGTTCCTTGCCCTGCGCGCAGCCATGGAAGGCCACGTGCACGCGGCAGCCGCCCGCACGGCAGATCTGCGGCACGTACACGAAGCCTTCGTCATCCATGCTGACGGCGTAGGGCGACTTGGCGAACTCCACCTGGCCGAAGCGCAGCAGCTCGCCGTGCGGTTGTGTAGACGGCGCAAGCAATGACCCGTACAGATGGGCGAGCAGGACGCCAGCCGCGTCGAAGTCGCAGTCGTTGAGATAAGGCGACGCGGTCGTGTTGCACGCGCTGCCAAAGTCGGTGGTGATCATGGCGTGTCCTGCGCCCACGTCGCGCACCTGGGCGATCTGCCCGGCGGGCACGAAGCGGGCATAGTAGTCCGCCAGCGCATCCACCACCGCCGGCCGCACGGTGTCGTCGTTGCGTCCCGAGAACAACCAGACCCGGGACGTGCGCAGATTGGCCAGATCGTCCACCAATCCGCCACGTGCCAGGATCTGGGTCTGCGTGACCAGCACCGCGGTGCCCGGCATGGCGGTCCACGCCCCCGGCTGCATGCAGTTGTACCGGGCAGTCCACGCGCTGCCCTGGGCACAATAATACGGGCCGGCCGCCAGGACGCCCGCGCCACGCACCGTTCTCGAGTACGCGACATGGAACTGAACCGCCATGTACCCGCCGGAAGAGACGCCGGACACAGTGGTTTGGTACTCATCGACGCCCAGTGCGGGCAGAGGCTGCCCTGCAGGCGCCGGGCAGGGGGGCAGCGCGATCAAGGCTGCAAGCAAGACTCGCAGGCATGATGAGAACGTTCGCAGCATGTATTAGGTCGAATCCAGTGGAAGAGATCGTGTCCGGCACACGCAGCAGCGCCACGTCATCGCGCGCATGGCACACGGTCCCAGCGGCCTCTTGCGCGCGGGCCAGTGGGGCACCGGCCCGCCATCCCGCCAGCGCGACGTCGTTGTGACGGGACGCAAAGGGAGGTAGGCTGCCCGGCATCCACACGGCGGAGCACATTGTGACCGTGAATCAAGAAGAGCGCTTGTACCCGTGCAGCTTCGTGATCTTCGGCGCCACCGGCCATCTTGCCACCACCAAGCTGCTCCCGGCGCTGTACCACCTCGAGCAGGCTGGGCGCCTGCCCGCAGTGACCAACTTCATCGCCTACGCACGGCGCGAGTGGGACGACGCGACCTGGCTCGCTCACGTGGAAGCGACCCTGCGAGGAAGCCTCGCAGACAAGTTCGATCGGGAGATCTACGGCCGCTTCGCCCGGCGCTGCTCCTACGTGCGCGGCGACCTGCACGACACTGAAGGATACCGCCGTCTTCTGGAAGAGATCTCCAAGCCCAAGACCGGCGTTTGCTCCAATCTGGTCTTCTATCTGGCAATCAAGCCCAGCGACTTCGGCACGGTCGCCGAGCAGCTCGCCGCGGTCGGCTTGAACCGCCCCCGCGGCCTGCATCGGCTGGTGGTCGAGAAGCCCTTCGGTGAAGACCTGGAGAGCGCGCGTGTGCTGAACGAAGTGCTGCACCGACATTTCGACGAGCATCAGATCTTCCGCATCGATCACTACCTCGGCAAGGAAACGGTGCAGAACCTGCTGGTGTTCCGCTTCGCCAACCTCATGGTCGAACCGTTGTGGAACCGCAACTACATCGACCACGTGCAGATCACGGTGGCAGAGTGCGCCGGCGTCGAGACGCGCGCCGGCTACTACGACCAGGTCGGCGCGTTGCGGGACATGCTGCAGAACCATCTCATGCAGCTGCTCACGCTGGCGGCCATGGAACCGCCGCCGGCACTGGAAGCCGACGCCCTGCGCGACGAGAAGGTCAAGGTGCTGCGCTCGATCCGCCCGATTCCCCGCCGTGCACTGCACGCTCACGCATTTCGCGCCCAGTATGCTGCCGGCAACATGGGCGGCCGACAGGTTCCCGGCTACCAGCAGGAGGCGGGGGTGGAGCCGGACTCCGTCACGGAGACCTTCGTCGCCGCCAAGCTGCTGATCGACAACTGGCGCTGGCGCGGAGTGCCGTTCTATCTGCGCACCGGCAAGCGCCTCGCGCGGCAGCAGTCGATGATCGCAATCCGTTTCAAGCATCCGCCCCAGCAGCTGTTCCAGGAGACGCCGCTGGAGAACATGGACCCGAACTGGATCGTGCTGCGCCTGCAGCCGGCCGAGAGCATGCACCTGGAGATCCACGCGCGCCAGCCGGGGCTGGGGCTGCACACCCGCATGATCCAGATGAACGCCGGCTATCGCGGCGACGGCGAGCGCGCCATCGATGCCTACGAAGCGCTGCTGCTGGATGTCATCCGCGGCGACGCCACCAACTTCATCCGCTTCGACGAGGTCGAGTGGGCGTGGCGCGTGGTCGATCCCGTCCTGAAGTTCTGGGCGCAGGAGCGCGACTTCATCCACACCTATCCCGCCGGGAGCTGGGGCCCCGAGGAGGCCAACCGCCTCTTCGAGTGGGAGTACCAGGCCTGGCGCAACGACGCGTAGCCTGTCGTCACGCGGCACGCTGCGGTGAGAACAAAGCCCGTACCGGCAACGGCAAAGACAACCGCTCACCACGACGACACGAAGGCACGAAGGCACGAAGAAAACCAACAACTATCGGTTGCCGATTATCCCGCGCACACAGCCCTCGCGCTGTGTGACTCGAGCCGGTTGCTTACACCCCAGGACTCGTTTGGCTTTCCTTCGTGTCTTCGTGGTGAGAGGTTGCCTTTAGTCTTAGTCCCGCGCCAGCCGCGTTTCGACCAGCCGGGCGTAGAAGCTGGCCCCCAGCGGCAGCGCGTCGTCGTTGAAGTCGTACGCCGGGTTGTGCACCTCGCAGGCGCCCGTGCCGGAACCGTTGCCGATGTTGAGGTAGCAGCCCGGGACCGTCTCGAGCATGAAGGAGAAGTCCTCCGAGGCCATAATTAACGGCGGGTTGCGCTCGACGTTCTGCGCACCCACCACCTCGCCGCAGATGCGCGCCGCGAACTCCGCTTCGTCCTGGTTGTTGACGGTGGGAGCGAAGATGAATCGGACCTGGGACTGGGCCTGCGCGCCGAAGGCCTGTGCGACGCCTGCGGCGATCTGCGGCAGGCGCGCCTCGATCAGCCCCATCACCTCGCGCGAGAATGCGCGCACGGTCCCCGCCAGGCGGGCGGTCTGCGGGATGACGTTGTAGGCATCGCCGCCCTGGATCTTGGTCACCGACACCACCGCAGTCTCGGTAGGCGGCACGTTCCTGGAAACGATCGACTGCAGCGCCACAGCGATGTGCGAAGCGACCAGCACCGGGTCGATGCCCGACTCGGGGCGCGCGCCGTGCGCGCCCTTGCCGGTGATTTCGATGTCGAAGAAGCCGCCGCCGGCCATCATCGGGCCACTCCTGACCGCGAATTTGCCTACCGGCAAACCCGGACGGTTGTGCATGCCGAAGATCGCCTCGCAGGGAAAGCGCTCGAACAGCCCGTCGGAGATCATCGCCTGCGCACCACCCAACCCCTCCTCCGCGGGCTGGAAGATGAAGTGCACCACGCCGTCGAAGTCGCGCGTCTGCGCCAGATACTTCGCCGCACCCAGCAGCATTGCCGTGTGCCCGTCGTGGCCGCAGGCGTGCATGCGCCCCTCGTGGCGCGAAGAATGCTCGAAATCGTTCGCCTCACCCATAGGCAGCGCGTCCATGTCCGCGCGCAGGCCCAGCGAGCGGGTGCTGCGGCCCGCGCGCAGCGTGCCGACCACCCCGGTGCGCCCCACACCGCGATGCACCTCGTCGCAGCCGAATTCCTCCAGCAACCCGGCGACCACTGCCGAGGTCCGGGTCTCCTGGAAGCCCAGCTCGGGATGCGCATGCAGGTCGCGCCGCCAGCGTGTCATCTCCGCATGCAGCTGCGAGATCCTGTCTGTCACCGCCATCTTCAGCCTCCTGTTCTGCGGCGCTGAGGCAGCACGAAAGCACCGCCCACGGGTCGGTTCGATCGATGCGCGGTGCGAGCTGCTTGGCCCAGCGGCCCGGTGGAAACCGCGAGCATGCCACAGCGCCGGCAGGGTCAGCAGGCGCTCATGCCGCCTCTTTCGCCAGATCTACCTCGAACACGGTGCCACCGCCATCACGCGCCAGGCAGCGCGCCGTCCCGCCGTGGCGCGCGGCGATCTGGCGCACCAGTGCGAGCCCCAGCCCCACTCCCTCACCGGTCTCCGGAAGCCCCGGCGGCCGGTAGAAGGGTTCGAAGATGCGCTCTCGTTCGGCCGCCGGCACGCCCGGTCCGCGGTCGGCGACGCTGAGGCGCGCGCCGGAAGGCAACGGCCGCACGCTCACCTCCACCGCTGCGCCGGCCGCGTACCGCCGCGCATTCTGCAACAGGTTACGCAGCAACCGGCGCAGCAGGCGCGGATCGCCCTGGATCGTGACCCGCTCGCCTGCGGCCTGCACTCCGTGCTCCGCGGCCTCCTCCGCGGCCAGCGCGAGCAACTCGACTTCCTCGGCCCGGGTCAGACCTTCCAAGACGTCCAACCGGCTTGCCAGCAGCAGCTCGCCGATCAAGCCATCCAGCTCACCGATGTCCTTGCCCAGTTTCGCCTTCAGCTCGGGACGCTCATTGCCGGGGAGCAGCTCCAGGGCCATGCGCATGCGCGCCAGTGGTGTTCGCAGCTCATGCGACACGTGTGCGAGCAGCGTCTTGTGTCCGCCGACCAGCTGTGCGATCCGTTCTGCGGCGTGATTGAAGCTGCGGGCCAGTTCGGCGACCTCATCGCGGCCTTCCACCTCGACGCGCGCCGTAAGGTCGCCCGCGCCCAGCGCCTCCACGCGCACCTGCAGCCGCTCGAGTCGCCGCGTGATCCGGCGCGCAAGGGGATAGGCGCCGAGGGCCACCGCTGCCGCGAGCGCCAGCAGGGCAATCAGCAGACCAGGGGGGCGATAGCGATGCTGGAACCGCGCGACCAGCCAGCGCCCGTCGGGGAGGCGCAGTGCAACGCGGGGACCCCCGCGCCCGTGCAGCCATCCGCTTGTGGTGCGCTCTGGCGGGAGCGCCGGCAGCGCCTCGCCCACCGCCGCCAGCAGGGCCCCGTCGGCTGCGCGCAGGGTGAGGTCTGCATCGAAGCGCGCAGCCAGGTCCTGCACCCGGCGCTGCACAACATCGCCAGTGGCCTGGGCAGGCAGCGACTCGGCGATCAGCCCGGCGAGTGCATCGAGGTGGGGTCGCTCCCGCCCTTCCTCTGGCAGCACCCACCACGCCAGCGCCATCAGTGCCGCAAACAGCAGCAGGACCCCGACGAATGCGAGGTACACCTGCAGGTAGAGGCGCCTCATTCGTGCCCGTCCTGCTTCCTGGCGAACAGGTAGCCCGCGCCCCTCACGGTGATGATCCGGCGCGGCTGCTTGGGATCGTCCTCGATGGCGGCGCGGATGCGCGACACGTGCACATCAAGGCTGCGGTCGAAGGCTTCGAGCGCTTCGCCGCGCACAGCGTCCATTAGCGCCTCCCGCGACATCACCCTGCCGGCGTTGCGCGCCAGAGCCCACAACAACTCGAACTGATGGCTGGTGAGGGAGCGCTGTGCGCCGTCGACCCGCACTGCATGGGCAGCCCGGTCGATCTCCAGCCGTCCGAAGCGCAGCGTCTCGCCGCGCGCACCGGCACCGCCTCGCCGGCGCAGGATTGCGCGCAGACGCGCCGCCAACTCGCGCGGGTTGAAGGGCTTGGGCAGGTAGTCGTCAGCACCGAGCTCCAGGCCGACGATACGGTCGGTCTCATCGCCGCGCGCCGTGAGCATCAAGATTGGCAGGTCGGAGCCCGCACGCACGCGCCGGCACACCTCGAAGCCGTCGGAGTCGGGCAACATGACGTCCAGGATCAGGGCGTCGAACCCGCCTTTGCCCAGGGCGTCGAGCCCGCTCGCTGCGGTCCCGCGAGCGACCACGGTGAACCCGAGGCCGGCCAGGTACTCGGCAACCATGGCCGCCAGGCTCTCGTCATCCTCGATCATCAGGATACGGTCGGGCATGTAGGTTCGCAGGGCCGCATGCAGGCCCGATTCGGCACGACAGGCGCGTATTGTCCCACCGAGTGGGCGAGAGACTCCAAGCGCAGGCGAGAGGCTAAGCCTCCCGCCGCGAGAGTTAGTGCCGGAACCGCTCCGCCATTTTCACCAGCTCGGCACGCTGCTCTGGGGTCAGCACATCGGCCACGTCGGCCAGCGCGGTAACGATCCGGTTCGACGCGGTCTCCGCCAACTGCAGCTCTGCGCGGCGCAGATCCTCCAAGGCGGCACGATCCACGTTGGACTGAGTCAACGCGGCCAGGAACGCCTCGCGGTGTTGACGGTGCTCGTCACGCACGGGTGCGAGGTCCTGCAGCGTCGCCGCAACGATGGTTTTGATCTCGGCGCGCTGAGCGTCGGTGGCGTTCAGCTTGTTCAGCATCCAGTCCGTGGCAAATTCCACGCGCTCGCGCTGCGCCTCCGGGCTCATGGAGGTCCGGCACCAGCGTCCGCCACCATGCCATCCGCCCGGGCCGCCCTGATGGTTCGACCAGGCGCCGATGCTCGTGGCCAGAAGGCCACCCAGCAGGCCGCCGGTAAATAGGCCGGCAATGAAGCGGCGCCGCTTCGGCGCTTCCCGGCCCGCATCGGACCCACTGGCCGGGTTGGAAGAGATAGGGTTGTGCTCGCTCATCGCATGCTCCTTTGCTCTTGGGCTCTTCGCCGCACCATGCAGCGAATGGTTGGCATGCTAGGGCCGGGCTGTTGCTGGGCTTTGTGCCGCGCGTAAAGTTGTGTGAAGCTCGGCGCCAGCAGGCCCGCACTTGACTCCCTCGTTACTCCGCTCGGATGATGATGCGCAACGATCTCACAGAGTGGGAGGAATCATGCACGACTCGGCCCGTCGCCAGTTTCTCGAGATCAGCGGGGTTGCCGCTGCGGTGTTCGGCATTCCCCTGCAGACCGCGGGCGCCGCCGAGGCGGCTTCGCATACGACCTCGTCGACGGTTCATCTCGAACACGATGGACTGGGGCTCAGTCCGTCCGAAACGGTCGCTGAGCTTGCCCGCCTGTGCGCGGCGCAGGCGCCGGCTGAAGACATCTACGGACTGGGCGGCGTCGTGGAGGAGGTCGAGGCGTACTTCGCGCGCGTGCTCGGGAAAGAGCGGGCGCTGTTCATGCCGACCGGCACGCTCGCAAACCACCTCGCGCTGCGCACACTGGCCGGTGACCGGCGCCGCGTTGTCGTCCAGGAGGTCAGTCATGTCTACAACGACACCGGCGACTCGACTCAGATCCTGAGCGGCCTCACACTGCTGCCGGTCGCCCCGGACCGGGCCACGTTCACCTGGGCCGACGTCGACCGGGTACTCAGGCGCACGGCAACCGGGCGCGTATCTGCTTCTGTGGGGGCAATATCCATCGAGTCACCGGTCCGCCGACGCTCCGGAGAGTTATTCGATCATGCAGAGATGGCACGAATATGCGCGGAAGCCAGGCGTCGTGATGTCGGGCTGCATCTCGACGGCGCGCGCCTCTTCATCGCCTCGGCGTACACCGGCATTTCGCCCGCCGACTATGCAGCGCCGTTCGATACGGTGTACGTATCGCTCTGGAAGTACTTCAACGCCATGAATGGCGCCATTCTCGCCGGGCCTGCCGCCACGCTGGACGGAATGTTCCATGTGCGCCGCATGTTCGGCGGTGCGATCTTCAACGCCTGGCCGTTCGCCATGCTGGCGCGACGCTACGCGGAAGGGTTCGTCGAACGGCTGAGATCGGCGGTCGCGGTCTCTGAAGAGTTCATCCGCTCGGTTTCGGGCGGAGCGGTGCGGATCGAACGCGTGCGCAACGGCACCAACATCTTCAGAGTGATCGTCGCGGGTGCAAAGGCGCAGGCCCTGCCCGAGCGACTGCGTCCGCAGAGGATCTTCCTGCCGCAGCCAACCAGAGGCCCCGACGATGCGGTGTTCGTCCTCTATGTGAACGAGACCTGGAACCGAACGACTGGCGCGCATCTGGCTGAAGCGTTCCAACGCGCGCTGGCTGGCTGACGTTTTGCCGCCGGCCCGACGCTCATCCGAAGAAGCAAGGAGCGGAAAGGCAGTGGCGAAACCGCACTAACAGATAGGGGAGCCCGAGGGCTCCCCTGCCACGGTCCGGCTCCGGGACCGGGACGACGATCAGTTGGCCACCACCGGCTCGACGAAGATCTCGACCCGACGATTGGCCTGCCGCCCCGACTCCGAGCCGTTGCTCGCGATCGGCGCCGACTCGCCCTTGCCCAGAGTCGCCAGCCGCATCGGGTTCACGTCCTTGGACTCCAGGTAGCGCGCCACAGACAGGGCACGTCGCTCGGACAGGTTCTGGTTGTACTCTTCCCTGCCCACGCTGTCGGTGTGACCGACGATGGTGAGTGTAGTCTTGGCATAGCGGATTACAACGTCGGCCACCCTGTCCATCGTGGTGTGGAAGCCTGGCTTGATCTCGGCAGACCCGGTGTCGAAGGCGGTCTGGTTGGTCATGGTGATCTTCACCACGTCGTTGTCCATCTTCTGCACCTTGGCGGCGCCAGACTCGATCTCCTTCTTGAGGTTCTTTTCCAGGTCCTTCTTCTGGCTGTCCATGTAGGCGCCGACCGCGCCGCCGGCCAGGCCGCCGCCCACCGCGCCGACGACGGCACCGGCTGTGCGGTTCTTCTTGTAGGCCACGGCGCCGATCACCGCGCCGCTCGCCGCGCCGATGATGGCCCCTTTCTCCATGTTGGTCATGGGCCGCTTGCCCGACGCACTGCCGGTGCTGGTGCAGCCCGAAACAGCAATCGACGCAATGACGAGCAAGGCCAGGTAACGCTGCATACTGCCTCCGGGAGATGAGTTGCACCGTAAGATGATCAGCACGGCGGGAAGCAATATGAATACCCGTGCCCACTGGCTGTCGTTGCATGGCTACGCACGACGACCAGTGCAAGGCCCCGCGGCTCGCTCAGCCTCGGATGGCACCGGCGGTCAGCCCGGCGACGATGCGCCGCTGCAGCGCCAGCACCAGCAGCACGATGGGCACCGACACCACCACCGATGCGGCCATGATCCTGCCCCACGGCAGCTCATGCGCGCTGGCGCCGCTCATCAGCGCGACGGCCACCGGCACCGTGCGTGTATCTTCCGTCAGCGTAAGGGTAAGCGCGAAGAGGAACTCGTTCCAGGCCGCCACGAATGCGAGCAGGCCGGTGCTGACCAAAGCCGGCGCCATGAGCGGGACGAAGATGCGCGTGACGATCGTCCACGGCGTGGCACCGTCCATGATCGCGGCCTCTTCCAGCTCGCGCGGCACGTCGCGCATGAATGTCGTCAGCAGCCACACCGTGAAGGGCAGCGTCAGGATCAGGTACGACAGGCCCAACCCCGATCTGCTGTTGTACAGTCCCAACCAGCGGATCAGCTCGAACATCCCGGCCAGCACCGCCACTTGCGGGAACATGGATACGCCCAGGACCACCCCCAGCAGCATCCCGCGGCCGCGGAACTCGATGCGACTCAAGGCGTACGCCGACGTCAACCCCAGCAGCAGGGACACTCCAACCACGCCGGTTGCGACGACCACCGAGTTGAGAATGTTCAAAGCGAAGGGCTGCTCACGGAACACCCCGGCATAACTCGCCGCCGTCCAGCCTGCCGGCCACCAGCCGACGTCGAACAGCCTCCCGCTCGGGGTCACCGATGTGACGAGCGCGTAATAGAGGGGAAAGACGGCCCACGCCACGACCAGCGCACCGAGCAAACAAGCCCCGAGGGTGCGAAGCGACCGGCTCATCGCTGCACCTGCGCAGCCAGGTGCAGCCGCGTCCCGCCGATCAGCACCACCGTGCACAGCGCCACAACCAGGAAGAGAAGAGTGGACGCTGCCGAACCGTAACCCAGGTCCTGGAAGTCCACGAGCTGCTGGCGCGCGTACACCGACATGGACATGGTGTCGGGACTGTGCGAAGTCAGCACATAGATCAGGTCGAACACGCGCAGGCCGTCCAGCGCGCGGAAAATGACCGCCACCGTGAGCGCCGGCCGGATCAGCGGCAGCGTGATGTAGGCGAACTGCTGCAGTGGCCCGGCGCCGTCCAGCCGTGCGGCTTCGTAGCATTGCTCCGGAATCATCTGCAGCGCAGCCAGCACCAGCAGTGCAACGAAGGGCGTGGTCTTCCACACATCGACCATCACCACCGCGGCCATCGCCAGGTGCGGGTCCGCCGTCCATGCGAGCGGGGTGTCGATGAGTCCCAGCGCGAGCAGTGACCGGTTGACGACGCCGAACTGGTCGTTGAGCATCCAGGCCCACATCTTCGCGGACACGATGGTGGGCACCGCCCAGGGCACCAGCACGGCGGCGCGCACCAGGCCGCGCCCGGGGAAGCTCGCGTTCAGCACCAGGGCAACGGCCACGCCCAGACACGCTTCGAACGATACGGACAGCGCGGTGAACACGAGCGTGTTCCACACCGCCCGCCACCAGTCCGGGTCGGCGAGCACGCCGAACCAGATCCCGTCTTCGTACCCGAGGTAGTTGCGCAGACCGATCAAGGCGTGTCCGGCGGGATCTGCCAGGCTCGCATCCGTGAACGAGAGCCAGACCGTGCGCGTAAGGGGCCAAGCTGCCGCCAGCGTCAGGGCAACAAGCATCGGCGAAAGAAACAGCCACGCGGTGGTGACCGGTCCGCGCGGCGCAGCGAGGCGTTCCACGACGCTCACCAGCGCCCGACCCGCCGCAGCCGTTCGAGGTCGCGGTCCAGGCGTGCCAGAGATGCTTGTGCAGTTTCGCGGCCGGACAATGTGGCATGCACGGCGCCCCAGAACTTCGCGCTGACCTGGTTATAGCGCGTGCCCACACTGCGCGCCGGCCGCAGCACGGCGCGCGCGATCACCGGCTCCAGCCAGCCGAGAAAGGGCTGTGCGGCCAGCACCTCCCGGTCACCGTAGAGAGCCGGAATGGTGGGGTTGTAGGCGGCCGCAATCGCGCGGCGCTTCTGCTCGGCAGACGAAGTGAGATACAGCACCAGATCGATGGCCAGCTCGCTGTGCCGTGAGTACCGGGATACGGCAAGCTGCCACCCGCCCAGCGTGCCCGCGTTCATGCCATCCCGCCCGCCCTTGGGCAGCGGCGCCATCCCGACGAGGCCGCGCACCGGACTGTCCGATGCATTGGCTAGCGCGTAGGCGTAAGGCCAGTTGCGCATGAACACCGCCGATCCGGACTGAAACACGCCACGCGCTTCCTCTTCCGTGTAGTTGAGGACACCACGCGGCGTGATGCGGCCGACCCAGCCCGCAGCCTGTCGCACCGCCTCCGCCGCGCGCGGGTTGTCGATCGTAACGAGGCCCTGTGCGTCGACCAGGGTGCCCCCGTTGTGGCTGGCGATCCACTCCAGCGCGTTGCAGCTGAGCCCTTCATAGGCACGGCCCTGCCAGACGAACCCCCACATGCGAGAGTTGCCTCCCGCGCGCTCCGCGTCCTGGATGCGTTGTGCCGTGGCGCCGAGCTCCGCCCAGGTCTCCGGCACGCGCTCACCGTAGCGCTCCAGCAGATCGGTGCGGTAGTACAGCACGCCGACGTCGGCGTACCAGGGCATCGCTACCAGCCGGCCGCGCACCGTGTTGTTGGCGACAATGGCCGGGAAGTGCTGGCTGGCTACATCGCCCGCGTGCGGGGTAAGGTCGACCAAGTGTCCTGCAAGGATGCCTGGCCACACCACGTCGATCTGGAAGACGTCGATGTCCGGCGCACGCGCTGCCAGCAGCTGCTGGAACAGTGCCAGACGCTCGCTCGCGGAGTTGGGCACCGACACCAGCCGGACCTCGTTGCCGGTCCGGCGCGCCCAGGCCTGCGCGCCCTCTCGACACAGCTCGAACTCGCGCCCCAGTGCGCTGCAAGCGAGCGATAGAGTGGCCGCGCCGGCCGGCGCTGGCGCGAACCAGGCCAACGCGAGCAGGCCGCAGGCGAGCGCGCGTTGCCAGTGCATCTTCTCCCGGTTCCGTGTAGCCGACATATGAGCTACCAGCGCTCCGCGGGCGCCGAAAACTTTGGCCAAATATACTGGATCCCGCTGTCCGGCTCAGGCACCCCGTGCGCAGCAGCCAAAGGCGTGCCGGGACAGCGGCCGGGGCCCCCGTGGTCGGCGCGGCGCGCTCATCGGCAGAAACACAAAGGGGGCTTGACGGCCCCCTCGATCGACGCGTGCGCTAGCGCTGGGCGCCGCACGCTACTGGCTCGGCTTCCAGTCGCGCGCCATCTGTTGCGCCTTGACCAGCTGGTCGGGCGTGAGCTTGCTTGCGATGTACTCGCGCTGCTGCTCGGCGGTCTTGCGTTCCTCACCCGACATCTGTGCGGCCGCGAGGTTGCTCCACATGTGTGCGGTGACCAGGTCCTGCTTGCCGCTCTTGGCATCGGCGAGCAGGAACCCGAGCGCCATCTGGGAGCGCACATCACCCTTGTCCGCTGCTTTCTGGTACCACTTCACTGCTTCGGCAGGATCCGGCGGGACGCCCTTGCCGCTCTCGTACAGGTAGCCGAGTATGTACTGGGCGTACGTGCTGCCTTCTTCGGCCGGTCCTTTGTACCACTTCGCCGCGGCCGCGTAGTCCTGCTCGACGCCCTGGCCGGCGAAATACAAGCGGGCAAGAGCCTCCTGCGCACCCGTCAGTCCCTGCTCGGCAGCCTTCGTGTACCAGGTGGCCGCCTGCGCGTAATCCTGCTTCACACCGTTGCCGTCTTCATAGATGAAGCCCAGCATATACTGGCTGTTGGCATCCCCCAGCCCGCCGGCCTTTTCGAACCATTTGGCGGCATCGGCATTGCTCTTCTGGGTGCCGGCGCCCTGGTAGTAGGCCCAGCCGAGCAAGGCATAGACCGATGTCTCGCCCTTGTCCGCTGCCTGCAGGTACAGCTTCACCGCCTCCGCCTCGTCCTTGGCAACGCCGCGTCCCTGCGCGTACAGATATCCCAGGGCGCTCATCGCACGCGCCTCGCCCTGATCGGCTGCCTTTCGATACCACTTGGCGGCCTCCACGTCGTTCTGCTCCAGACCGCGGCCGTAATCGTAAGCGTAGCCGGCGAGATATTGAGGATAGGGCCGGCCCGCCTCCGCCACCTTCAGGTTCCACTTCGCCGCTTGCGTGTAGTCCTGCGCCACGCCCTGACCGAAGAAGTACATGCGCCCGAGCGCTTCCTGCGCGTCGGCATTGCCGCCCTCGGCAGCGATCTTATAGAACTCTGCAGCGCGAGCAGGATCCGCTTCGACACCCTTGCCGAAGTCGTAAAGGTACCCGGCCAGAAAGGCCGCGTAGACCTTGCCCCCCCGTGCGGCACCGCCGCACACCTGCGCCGCGGCGGCCTCGTCTTTGCGGATGATGTTTTCGCCGAAGAAATACGCGGTGCACAGCTTGTCCTGGGCTTCGACGTTCCCGCCATCAGCGGCCTTGCGGTACCACTTCAGGGCCTCGGCATAGTCCTGCACGGTGCCGCGACCCAGGTTGTAGGCCTCGGCGAGGTAGAACTGGGCGCGCGCATCACCCTGCTCGGCGGCAGGCTTGAACTGCTCGAGCGCGGCTTTGTAGTCTCCGCGCTTCCAGGCTTCCACGCCCTGCTCCACGTCGGCCAGGGCGTTGCCGGCCAGGGCCAGAAACAGGACGAGTGTGGCGCACACTCTCATTGGGTTCCTCCGAAGATCTTCCAGTGGTTGCTGGCTGCGCAGGCACTGCGGCTGTCCCGCGATGCTACGCCGCGGGCGCACGGCGGATCTGCCTTCCAGGACGAAAAACCTGACCGCTCCAGACGGATGGACCGCGAATGATAACCGAATTGCACCCAGCAGCGCGCTGCACGGGGAAACGTCGCGAGAATCCCTGCAGTTGCGCGGTTACGCCCGGATGCCATAGCCGGCTGCCCATCCCAGCCCTTCCAGGGTAGTGGTGAGGGGACGGTACTCGCAGCCGACCCACCCCGCGTAGCCGAGCTCGTCGAGCAACGCAAACAAACAAGGGTAGTTGATCTCGCCCACGCTCGGCTCGTGCCGTCCGGGCACACCGGCGATCTGCACATGTCGCAACAGATCGATGTGGCCGCGGAGCGTCTCGGCCAAATGGCCCTCCAGCATCTGCATGTGGTAGACGTCCAGGTGCAGGAACAGGTTTTCACTGCCCACTTCCTCTATGATGCGACGGTCATGCTCGCTGTGGTTGAGGAAATAGCCGTGCATGCCCTCGGTGGTGTAGGATGGCCCGCCCTCCAGCACGCCCAGCCTGCGGTTGATCGGCTCGATCACCGCGCGCACACCGTGCGGCTGGAAAAACGCGGCGGCGTGACGCAGGTTGCTGACATACACGCGCTGCGCCTCGGCGTAGTCGGTGCCCGGCCCGACCGCGCCGGCCATCACGTGCACCAGATCGCAGTCCAGCGCGCGCGCATACTCCGCCGCACGCGGCAAACTCGCCCGGAACTCCGCCTCCCGGCCCGGCACTGCTGCGAGGCCCCGGTCGCCTCCGTTCCAATCCCCCATCGGCGCATCGAACAGCACCATTCTCAGGCCGTGGGCGTCCAGCCGCGCCTTCAACTCGGCGTGCGGATAGTCGTACGGAACCTGGAACTCGACCGCTTGGAAGCCCGCTCGCGCCGCCGCCTCGAAGCGCTCGAGAAACGGCACCTCGGTGAACAGGTAATGCAGATTGGCGGCGAAGCGGGGCATGGATACGAGCGCCGGTTGGGTTCCGGGTGCCGACTCTTCAGGATCTCGGCAGATTCGAGGCTTCAGGCGCGCAGGAGCTCCGAAGGGACAGTGCCTCCGTCGGGCCGCGCATGCGAGTATAGTCGATCGCTCACCGTGCGAACGGCGCCCCGCGGTTGCACGGGCTGCCGCTCCCCGACGCGGGTGATGCAGAAACCGCTAGAAGAGGTACTGCAGCTTCACACCCAGCACCAGCATCGTGCTCTGCGGCTGCACGAACTGGAAGGTGTTTCCGCCCTGCGTCACCGTGATCGGCTCCGACTCCTTGAAGCGGAAGCCGTCCACGTAGCTGACTACTGCCAAGTTGCGGCGGAAGCGGTAGCCGATGTGTCCATACAGGCTCGCATCCTTGCCCGGCTCGAGCGTGGGATTCTGGTCGTAGCCCTCGCTCAGCAGGTTGGCGTCCTCCTCGGTCCACAGCGGGTACTTGATGCCCAGACCGGCGGTGACGCCGATCTCGGACGCCGGTCCGATCTCCACGCCCAGCCGGACGAAGCCGATGCGGTAGTCCTCCTGCTGGTCGGTGTCGAGCTTGCGCTCCCACAGGTCGAACCCCGCGGCGCCAACCACGTCGAGCCAGTACCCGCGCTCGGACGGCATGCGATAGCGCAGTTGACCCTCGTTCGACATGCCGAGATAACTCGAGGTGCCGGCTACCTCAACGGTGGGATCGAAGAGCAGCGCGCCCTCGTAGTCCAAATCACCGATGTAGAACCTGCCGCGGTAGGCGCCCAGGAAGCCGCGTTCCCGGCGCTGCGTCCACTCCAGGCCCAGCGCGAACATCGGCCCGGTCTCCTCTACCTCGATGGGCGAGGTGTCCTCGGTCCAGGAGAAGTACTCCACCCCGGCACTCACCGCAAACTGAGCTTGCGCCGGCATCCCGACGGCGAGGCCGGCAAGGGCGCCGGCAACGAGCACGAGTCTCTTCAAGCTATTCTCCCTGAGGTTGGGCGGATGCGGGAGGCATAGCATGGCTCGTGCCCGCGAGGCTCTAGCGAGACAGGAGCGCCAGGCGACCACTCGCGGTCTTCAGCGACCGGACCTACGGGAAGAAGCGCGGGTGCGCACAGGACCAGCGCCACGGCCCGGAAGTGGACAGGAGGCGTTGCGGAACCGAGAGCCAGACGTATGCGCCTACAGAGAACCGACGGTCGCTGGTCTTGAATCCCAACCTGACACAACCGCCTGGTGGGCCCGCTGGGACTCGAACCCAGGACCAAAGGATTATGAGTCCTCTGCTCTAACCAACTGAGCTACAGTCCCGCACCGTGACAGGACCGCGATTAGAACACAGAATCAGGCGGGGCTGTCCAGCCGCAGCGCGGGCTGCAGCGCCTCTTTGAGCGTGCTCGCCGAGTAGGGCTTGGCGATCACCCGCGCCACACCCGCTGCCCGCGCACGTTCCGCGAGGTCGGGGCCACCGTATCCGGTAACGACGATCACAGCGAGATCCGGGCGTAGCGCTCTGACGCGTGCCGCGAGCTCCGTGCCGCTCATGCCCGGCATCCGCTCGTCGACCAGCACCGCATCGAAGCGCTGCGGCTGGGCCTCGAATGCAGCGAGCGCCTTTTGCGCGGTGTCGTAGCCCACCGGCTCGCAGCCCAGTTCCGCCAGAATCTCCTCGGCCAGCGACAGCATCAACCGATCGTCGTCCACCACCAAGATCGTCTGGGCCGACGCCCGTCGGGCCTCCGGGGTGCCGACGGACTCGCGCTCCGCCGGCTGCTGCGTTGCAGGCACATACACCTCGACGGTCGTGCCCTTGCCCACGCGACTCGTGACGTCGACGGCCCCGTTCATCTCCTTGACGATCGCATACACCAGGGCGAGCCCCAGGCCCGTCCCACGGCCCGGGCCCTTGGTGGAGAAGAACGGGTCGAACATCCGTGCCATCACTTCCGGCGCGATACCCGTCCCCGTGTCGCTCACTCCGATGACAGCGTGCAGGCCGGGCGCGAGTCGGCCATGCGACAGTGCGATGGCCTCGTCGATCTGCCGGATATGCAGCGACAGTTCCAGCTGACCGCCTTGCTCCATGGCATGGGCAGCGTTGGTGGCGAGGTTCATCACCAGCTGGTGCAACCGCGTCGGGTCGCCCATGATGCGCACGCTTTCGTCCGCCACCCGCAGCCGCACCGTGACGCCCTCCGTCACGGACCCCGCCAGCAGATCCCGCGCCTCGCGCAGGACCGCCGCGGGTGCCACGGAACTGCGTCGCAGCGGCGCCCGGCGCGAGACGGTCAGGATCTGATCCACCAACGCCTTTCCGCGCCGTCCCGCTTCGAGGATCGCCGCGAGCGCGTGGCGCAGGCGCGCATCGGGCGGCGCACGCTCGGCGGCCAACTCGCCGAAGCCGAGGATCGCACCCAGGATGTTGTTGAAGTCGTGGGCGATGCCGCCTGCCATGGTACCCAGCGCCTCCAGCTTCTGCGCCTCACGCAACTGCGCATCGAGCAGCGCGCGCTCGCGCACCACGGCTGCGACCAGCAGGGCCATGGCGGTGATCAGAGCCAGATACCCCTGCAGGTGCAGGACCGCATCCGCGCTCGTTTCCAGTGCGGCCGCGAACGGCCCGTTGCCCAGCGCAGTGTTCCAGCCGGCGACAATGGTGGCTACCGCCAGCGCACTTGCCGCGCCGCGGATGTGGAAGCGCAACGCCCCCCAAACCAGGAACGGCAGAACCAGATGGGTATAGGGCACGACTGCGCCACTCGGCCCTGGGCTGGCACCGAACGCGATCTGCGCGGTCACGGCGGTGCCCAGGGCTACGGCCAGGGCCTCCAGGACGCGCGCGGGGGAGAGGCGTGACCAGTCGCGCGGGTGAGCGGTGGACCAAGCCAGGATCAGCGGCGCAACCAGCACGACGCCGAGGGCCTCCGAGAGCCACCACACCCGCCATTCGGCGAGGAAGTCGTGGCCGTAAAAGAAGTGGGGAACGGCTGCACCCAGCGCCGCGGCAAGCGCATTCGTGCCCACTGCGGCAACCAGCGTGAAGACGAGGACGCCGCGCACGCTGGCGAGCTGGGGCGGCCGGCCGGACAGACGCAGGAGCAGCCAGGCCGATCCGCCAGAGACGAGGACGTTGGGGACCGCGAACAGAACTGCGACCAGCAGGCTGTGGCCGCCGGCCACGGCGTTGAGCATATTGGCGGCGAACACCGCCGCGAGGATGTAGGGCCAGTGGCGCCGCGGCGCGAGCAGCAGGGTCGCCAGCGCGACGCCGCCGGCCGGCCAGACGTAGGCTATGCCTCCCGCATAGGGCGTGAGCTTGACGCTCACTCACGCCAGCGCGAAGTAGCCGGCCCCCAGCAGGGCTGCCTCCAGGACGGCGCGCCAGAGGCTGTCGTTGCCACGCGCAGCACGGCCCGAGGCACGCTTCGCCGCGCCTCGCGGTCCGGTCATGGGCCTAGTGGGGCCGTGGGATACATTGGGCGAGCATACAACGACGGCTCGAGCCAAAGGGTGCAGACGGTTTTTTTGGTCGGTGCCTCATGGGCACACTTGCCACGCTGGGTGGCGGCGGCGACCTGATCGAAAGGCTCTGGGGACCGGTGAGCCCGCCGAAGGAGGAGGTCGCCGCTGCCGACCGCCATTAGGCGCCCTGCCCGTTTCCGGGGCATTACCCCGATGGTTACGGCTGTAACCCGGTTGTGCACATCCGGCGAGTCGGCTAACGTTCACGCCAGGAGGGGACCCATGCCGCACATCCTCGTCGTCGAGGACGACGCCGCCACCCGGGATCTGCTCGCACAGTACTTGGGGGACTACAAGTTCCAGGTCAGCCTGGCTGCGACTGCCGCAGAAGGTGAACGGCAGCTCACGGAGGAGGTCGTGGACTTGGTCGTGCTGGATCTGAACCTGCCCGACGGCGACGGGCTGGCGCTCGCGCGCAAGCTGCGCGATAGCTCCAACATCCCGATCGTGATCCTGACCGGGAGGGCGGACGAGGTGGACCGCGTTGTGGGCCTGGAGCTGGGCGCGGACGACTACGTCACCAAACCCTTCAGCCCGCGCGAGCTGCTTGCGCGGGTACGCGCAGTGCTGCGGCGCGCTCAGGCGACACCGGCCAGCCGCCGCGAGCAGGCGCTGCGCGCCTACCGCTTTGCCGGCTGGGAGCTGCGCATGGGCACGCGCCGGTTGATCTCCCCCGAGGGCAACGCCGTGGCGCTCTCCAGCGGCGAGTTCAGCCTGCTGGCGGCTTTCCTGAAATCACCGCGCCAGATTCTGTCGCGCGATCAGCTGCTGGAAGCGACCAGGCTCTACGACGATGTGTACGACCGCAGCATCGACGTGCAGATCCTGCGGCTGCGGCGCAAGATCGAGGCCGATCCCGCGGAGCCGAAGCTGATCAGGACCGAGCGCGGGGCGGGGTATTTCTTCGATGCCGACGTCGAGACCGTGTGATCCGAACCAAAAAAAAACGGTTGAACCGCAGAGGCGCACAGAGCGCAGAGAAAAGTAACAGCAGAACGGGATTCTCGGCCCGGTTGGTACCCGCCGCACCCACAGCAGGCTCGATGGAGGCCGAACCGTTCGTTGGTTCCGCGGCTCTTCTTTGCCCTCTGTGCGTCTCTGCAGTTAATGAGGTTCTTTCCTGGCGTCCCTGGCAGCGCCCGATGAGCTCGAGGTTCAGTCCCGTGAACGCTCGACGACCTCGAGATAGCCGCGGTCCTCGGTCGCCACGACCTCATCGGCTACCGGCGTCGTGGTGGTCAGCGGTGTGGCCGGCTGCGCAAGCAGTTCCTTGACGAAGTTGGGCAGGCAGAACCCGGCGCGGTGCATCGCGCCGTTGTAGTACTGCAGATGGGTGAGTCCGCGCTCGGCGATGCGCTTGTCGACCTCCGCCTCGCTCAGCGCGAGCGGGTCGACGGTGTCGGAGGCAAAGGCCATCCCCCAGAGCATGCCGTAGAGCGGCACGTAGACCAGATAGGGGCGCACGATGCTGAATACCGACTGCAGCGTCTTGACGATCTGGTTGAACGTCTGCGGATGCGCGATCGGCGACTCGCAGTGCAGCGACACGACGCCTCCCGGCCCGACAACCTGCCGGCAGGCCGCGTAGAACTCCTGCGTGTAGAGGGCGAGCGAGGGACCCGATGCGTCGGTCAAGTCGATGACGATCTGGTCGAACTGCTCGGCGCCGCTCTCGATGAAGGCCTTGCCGTCGCCGATGCGCACCTCCAGCCGCGGGTCGCCGAACGCGCCGCGGTGAATCGCCTGCAGGTGCTGCTTCGCCGCTTCCACCACCCCCTCGTCCAGCTCGGCCAGCACCACGCGCTGCATGGTGTTGTGCTTGAGCAACTCCTCGACCGCGCCGCCGTCGCCGCCCCCGATCACCAGGGCCCGGCGCGGGGCGGGATGGGGGATGGCCCCGACGTGGCACATGTTCTCGTGGTAGAAGAACTCGTCCCGCTCGGAGGTCTGGAACACGTTGTCCAGCCGCAGGACGCGGCCGAACATCGGCGTGTCGAACACCTCGATCTTCTGGAACCGCGTGCTCGCATCCACGATCGGCGCCGCCGCGCGGATGAAGAAGCCGTAGTCGCGGTTGACCGCCTCCGCCAGGAAGCGGTCCCGCCTCACGCCGGTCATGCGGCCCCCCACGGGTTCTGGAAGAACTAGGCGCGCTCGACCGACACCACGCGCGGATCGGCCGGACGGAAGGTATCGAGCAGCCCCTCGAACAGCTTGCGGGCCTTGGCGCGGTTGTCGGTGCTGTAGTTGCACACGTACACGTCCACCGTGACATAGCCTTTTTCCGGCCACGTGTGCACCGACATGTGCGACTCCATCAGGACGATCATGCCGGTCACGCCGCCGGCGTCCACATTGGGCTGGCCGAACTGGTGAAAGTAGTCGCCGGCCGCGGTGAGGCCGGCCTCGCGCACCAGCTGCAGGCAACGGCGGCGCAGCGCATCGGCGTCGACCATGTAGCGCGCATCGGCAGCGCATTCGTACAGATCCCCGATCAGATGCAGACCGGTGCCTGCCTTGCTCGTGGGTTCAAGGGCCGCCGCAGCGGTCGGTTTTTGCTCAACGAGGTCGAGCGTCATCGTTACCCTCCTTCGCGATACGAAGTAACAACAACGCCGGGCCCTTGATGTCCCGGTCGTACGCTTGTGGGGGCCAAGCCCCCGGATGCCTCCCCTGCCGCGGCTGGCGGCAGACTGAGAATCACGTCACACAACAGCAGTCGCTGCAACGAAAAAGGGCGACCCGGCTAAGCGGTCGCCCTTCACGCGAGCGCGAATGATGGGGCAGACGTCAGTCGGTGTCAAGAAAGCTGCGCAGCCGCTCCGAGCGGGACGGATGGCGCAGCTTGCGCAGCGCCTTGGCCTCGATCTGGCGGATGCGCTCGCGGGTGACGTCGAACTGCTTGCCCACCTCCTCCAGCGTGTGGTCGGTGTTCATCTCGATGCCGAAGCGCATGCGCAGGACCTTGGCCTCGCGCGGCGTGAGGGTGTCGAGCACCTCCTTGGTGGCGTCGCGCAGGCTGGTGTAGACGGCAGCGTCCACCGGCGCCATGGTGCCGGTGTCTTCGATGAAGTCGCCCAGATGAGAGTCGTCGTCGTCCCCGATGGGCGTCTCCATGGAGATGGGCTCCTTGGAGATCTTCAGGATCTTGCGGATCTTCTCCTCGGGCATCTCCATCTTCTGCGCCAGCAGCGCGGGATCGGGCTCCTGCCCGGTCTCCTGCAGGATCTGGCGCGAGATGCGGTTCATCTTGTTGATGGTCTCGATCATATGCACCGGGATGCGGATGGTGCGGGCCTGGTCCGCAATGGAACGGGTGATGGCCTGCCGGATCCACCAGGTGGCGTAGGTCGAGAACTTGTAGCCGCGGCGGTATTCGAACTTGTCCACCGCCTTCATCAGGCCGATGTTGCCCTCCTGGATCAGGTCCAGGAACTGTAGCCCCCGGTTGGTGTACTTCTTCGCGATCGAGATCACCAGCCGCAGGTTCGCCTCGGTCATCTCGCGCTTGGCGCGGCGCGCCTTGGCTTCACCCGTGGACATCTGCTTGGCGATGTCCTTGAGCTCCTTGATCGGCAAGCCGACGCGGCGCTGCAGGTCGATCAGGCGCTGCTGCTGCTCCATGATGGCCGGCGCAAAGCGCCCCAGTGTCTCGCTGTAAGGCTTGCGCGCCTGCATCTCGCGGCGCACCCACTCGAGGTCTTCCTCGTTGCCCGGAAACACCTTGATGAAATAGGTGCGCGGCATGCCGGTTTTCTCGACGCACAGCTCCATGATCCCACGCTCGAACGAGCGCACCTCGTCGACCTGACGGCGCACGCTGTCGCACAGGGACTCGATCTGCTTCGCCGAGAAACGGATCATCATCAGCTCGCGGGAGATCTCCTCCTGCGCTTTCAGATAGGGCTTGCTGCGCGAGCCATGCCGCGTCAGCGCCTTCATCAACTTGGCGTAGAGCTGAGTGATGGTGGCGAAGCGCTCCAGCGCCGCGGCCTTCAACTGCAGCAGGCTCGCGCTCTGCACCGCGCCGCCGTCCTCGTCCTCGCCCTCGGCGTCGAGCTCGTCCTCCATCTGCTCTTCGGGGATCTCCTCGCCGATGATCTCCTCGGCGTTGGGGTCGAGCAGGCCGTCGACCACCTCGTCGATGCGCATTTCCTCGCGCTGCACCCGATCGGCCAGATCGAGGATCTCGGCGATGGTCGTAGGGCAGGCGGAGATGGCCTGGATCATGTGGCGCAGACCGTCCTCGATCCGCTTGGCGATCTCGATTTCGCCCTCGCGGGTGAGCAGCTCCACCGAACCCATCTCGCGCATGTACATGCGCACCGGGTCGGTGGTGCGGCCGAACTCGGAGTCCAGGGTCGACACCGCGGCCTCGGCCTCCTCCACCGCGTCCTCGTCGGGGACCGGGGTGGAGCTCTCGGTCATGAGCAGAGACTCGGTGTCCGGCGCCTCGTCGTACACCTGGATGCCCATGTCGTTGATCATGCTGATGATGTTCTCGATCTGCTCAGCATCCAGCATGTCGTCGGGCAGGTGGTCGTTGACCTCAGCATAGGTGAGGTAACCGCGCTCCTTGCCCAGCACGATCAAGTTCTTCAGGCGCGTGCGGCGCGCCTCGGCGTCGTTGGGCATCGCCTCCAACCTGGGTGTGTCGACCTGTTTTGTCCTCGGTTCCTTTGCCATCGCCGCCCTATTACGCGCCATTCGCGCCGAAAAAACCTGTAATTATAACGAAAAACCCCAATTCTGCCCAATTCTCTCCCTAGTGGTCGCGTTCGACCAGCTTCGCCGGGGCGAGTGCCCGTGCGACCAGCGCCCGGTCGTTCTCGCTCAGCTCGCCCGGGGAACTGACCCCGGCGACCGTGCGAGTCATCTCATCGCGCTGGGCACCGGCCTGCAGACTTGCCACGTAGGCCCGCACCTCGACGGCCAGCTCTTCCGGGCTCAGCCCCTGCAGGTCGTGCGCCACGGGCAGCAGTCGCTGCAAAACGGCATCGTGCCCCCGCTCGCGCAGCAGTTCGATGGCGCCGGCCACGCTGAGTTCGCCGGGAACTGCGTGCGACTGCTCGATGAGGTCTAGTAGAGCCGCGGCTTCCGCCCCGGGCTGCCGCGGGCGCGGCAGGTCTGCCGAGTCGAGCTCGCGCAGCAGGCGCGGCTCGGCCAGCACCCGCTCGAGCAGCTTGCCGTAGGGATCTGCGCCGAGCCTGACGCCGCGCACTGGGGCTGGCTGAGACGGCCGCCGGGGCGCGCCGATGTCGAACCGCTGCTCCAGTTCGGCCTGTGTGACCCCTGCCAGCTCGGCCACGCGCTTGCGCAGAACCAAGCTCAACATGGGTGCGGAAATACGCTTAACAAGCGGCTTCGCGTCCTGCAGGAACTTGGCGCGGCCCTCTGCGGTGCCCAAATCCACCCGCTCGGTCAGCTCCTTGAGCGCAAACGCGGACAGGGGCAGCGCTTGTTCGAGCGCTGACTCGAACGCCTCCCGGCCATGCGCGCGGATGAAGCTGTCGGGGTCGTGGCCCTCGGGGAGGAACAGGAACTTGACCTGCTTGCCGTCCTGTAGGTGCTGCAGGCTGTTTTCCAGGGCGCGCCAGGCGGCGCGGCGTCCCGCGTTGTCCGCGTCGAAGGAGAACACCACCTCGTCGGCCTGCCGGAGCAGCTTCTGAGCGTGCCAGGGCGTGGTCGCGGTGCCGAGCGTCGCTACCGCGTAGCCGACGCCGAACTGGGCCAGTGCCACGACGTCCATGTAGCCTTCCACGACCACCACGCGCCCGGCCTCGCGGATGGCCTGGCGCGCCTGGAACAAGCCATACAGCTCGCGGCCCTTCTCGAACAGGGGCGTCTCGGGGGAGTTCAGGTACTTGGGCTCCGACTTGTCGAGCACGCGACCGCCGAAGCCGATGATCTGGCCGCGCTGGTTTACGATCGGGAACATGATGCGCTCCCGGAAGCGGTCGTAGCGCTTGCCGTCCTCGCCTTGGATAACCAGTCCGGCATCGACCAGCGTCCGGGAGCCGTAGTTATGGAAGGCTCCGGCCAGGCTCTGCCAGCCCGCGGGGGCAAATCCGAGACCGAAGCGCGCGGCAATCGCGCCGGTCAGCCCGCGTCCCTTGAGGTAGTCGATGGCGCGCTCGGACCTGCGCAGCTCGGCCTTATAGAACTGGGCGGCTTCGTGGAGGACTTCCGCGAGCTGCTCGACCCCAGCGGCGCCAGGCGCGGCCGCTGGCGGGCCCGGTTCGGGCGCGCGTTCCGGCACTTGCATCCCGACCCTGGCTGCGAGGTCCTTTACGGCCTCCACGAAGGTGAGCCCGCCGTACTCCATCAGGAACCCGATCGCCGACCCGTGGGCACCGCAGCCGAAGCAGTGATAGAACTGCTTGCTCGGGCTGACGGTGAACGACGGCGTCTTCTCGCTGTGGAACGGACAGCAGGCGGTCAGGTTGGCTCCGGCGCGCTTGAGGGGGACGTAGCTCTCAACGACGTCGACGATATCGACCCGACTGAGCAGATCCTGAACGAAGGACTTCGGGATCATCGATAGGGCGAAGGCGGCGTCGGAACTGGCGGAGGAACCCTGCCCCGCCGCCGGCGCTGCCGGTCGGCCGCGCGTGTGGGCGGGTACGCGTCCGATTATAGGTCAGATTTCCCGGGTGTCACTCCTGAACCCATGGGAAGCGGGCCCGGACACAGCCAAACCGGCGATAAGGCGGCGGCAGCGCCGCGACGCGGCACCGGCGAGCGACCACACCCGCGACGGGCGGGCGCAGCGAGGGTAGAGCAGTCGATCAGCCGGCCAGCTTGGCCCTGACCAGGGCCGACACTTTGCCCATGTCGGCTCTGCCGGCGAGGGCTGGCTTGAGCACGGCCATCACCTTGCCCATGTCCTGGGGCCCCGCGGCACCGCTGTCCGCCAGGGCCTTGGCCACCGCGGCCTCGACCTGCGCGTCGGAGAGGGCCTGTGGCATGTAGCTCTGCAGCACACTCACCTCGAACTTCTCCGTATCGGCGAGGTCTTGGCGCTTTGCCGCCTCGAACTGTTCTATCGAATCGCGCCGTTGCTTGAGCATCTTTTCGATCACGGCCACGACTTCGGCATCGTCCAATGCCTTGCGCTCGTCCACCTCGCGCTGCTTGATTGCGGCGAGCAACAGGCGCAATGCCGAAAGCCGCGCCGTCTCCCTGGCGCGCAGGGCGGCTTTCATGTCTTCGTTGATGCGATCCTTGAGGAGCATGGCTCACCTCCTTGGGGCAGTGCCGGTAAAGCAAAAGCGGCAGGGATGTTTCCCTGCCGCCCGGACCGGTAGTGCTGAGCGGGCCTGCCGGCCCGCAGGGGCCCGCTCAGTACATGCGCGGCGGCAGCTGCTGGCTGCGCAGGCGCTTGTAGTGGCGCTTGATCGCGGCGGCGCGCTTGCGTTTGCGCTCGGCGGTAGGCTTTTCGTAGAATTCGCGTGCCCGCAGCTCGGTCAGCAGACCGGTCTTTTCCACGGTGCGCTTGAACCGGCGCATCGCGACTTCGAAGGGCTCGTTCTCTTTGACCCGAACGGTTGGCATAGAAACGGACTCTCTTAAGCGTGAATGGTTGCCAGATGGCTGTCTTGCTGGGCCCGCAGGCGACACCTCCCGGATCATCGGGACGCAGGCGCCGCCCGCTGCAATCCTGCGGTGGCGCTGCCCGCTAGGGAAAGTCGCGGAGTATAGCAGAGCTTCACCGTCGTCCGGCAAGCGCCGGCCGGCCTTGCGAGGTAGCCAATGCTCGTGCTGGGAATCGAGACGTCCTGCGACGAAACCGGGGTCGCGCTTTACCGCCTGCGGCCGCGTGCGGGTGCGCCCGGTGAGCAGCGTTATGGCCTCCTCGCCCAGGCCCTCTATTCGCAGGTGCAGATGCACGCCGAATACGGCGGCGTTGTGCCGGAGCTCGCATCGCGAGACCACATCCGCCGCGTGCTGCCGCTGACCCGCCAGGTCCTCGAGAGCTCAGGCTGCGCCCTGGCCGACCTCCACGGGATCGCTTTCACTGAGGGCCCCGGTCTGGCCGGAGCGCTTCTGGTCGGGGCCAGTGTTGCAAGCGCACTGGCCTACGCGTTGGGCGTCCCGGCGATCGGTATCCATCACCTGGAAGGGCATCTGTTGTCCCCACTGCTGGCGGAAGACGCCCCTGCGTTCCCCTTCATCGCCCTGCTGGTTTCAGGGGGGCATACCCAGCTGATGCGGGTCGAGGGAGTGGGCCGCTACCAGCTGCTGGGTGAGACTGTGGACGACGCTGCGGGCGAAGCCTTCGACAAGACAGCACAGATTCTGGGGCTCGGCTACCCGGGGGGGCCAGCGGTTTCCCGTCTGGCCGAAAGCGGCAGGCACGGTCAGTTGAAGCTGCCCAGGCCAATGCTCAACAGCGCCGATCTCAACTTCAGCTTCAGCGGCCTGAAGACCGCGGTTCTCACTGCCGCACGTCGGCACGGTCTCGGCGATCCGCAGATCCGGGCCGACCTGGCCCTGGCGTTCCAGGACGCGATCGTGGAAGTGCTGACCGTCAAGGCCCTTGCCGCGCTGGAGGCGACGGGGTTGGACCGATTGGTCGTCGCGGGCGGAGTGGGCGCGAACAGACAACTCCGCCAACGGCTCTCCGACACGGCTGCGGCGAAAGGCTATCGGGTGTACTACCCGGACCCGGTGTTATGCACCGACAACGGCGCGATGATCGCATTCGCCGGCGCCCTGCGTCTGGCCCACCTGCATCCGACGACCCGCGCCTTCAGCGTCCGCCCGCGCTGGGAGCTGGACGAACTGGCACCCGTCTGATCAGGCCTGCTCGGGTGGGGGTGAGCCCTTGCGCGCACCCACCCTGCTCTCCTCCCCGGCCAGCAGCCGGCGCAGGTTGGCCTGGTGCCGCACGGTCACGAGCAAGGCCATCAGGATGATGGCGATGGCCGTCGGCGTCCAGCCGAGCACGATGGGAGCGGCGACGGCTGCAGCGGCTGCGGCCAGGACGCTCCCCAGCGAGACATAACGGGTGGCAAGCACCGCAGCCAGGAACGCGGCGCCCGCGGCGACCGACACCCACAGGCTCAGCACCAGTAGCAGACCGAATGCGGTCGCCACACCCTTGCCGCCCTTGAAGCCGAAGTAGACCGGGTACAGATGGCCGAGAAACGCCGCCACCGCCGTGGCTGCGACGGTCACCTCGGTGAGTCCTAAGTGCGGTGCGGCCCAGCGGGCGAGCAGCACGGCTGCCGCGCCTTTGCCGGCATCCCCGACAAATGTGAGCAGGGCGGCCGCCTTCCTGCCGGTGCGCAGGACATTGGTCGCACCGGGATTGCCGGAGCCGTAGGTGCGCGGGTCGGGAAGGCCAAAGGCCCAGCTCGCCACGACCGCAAAGGAAACGGAGCCGATCAGATACGCGGCAAGCACCACCAGCAGCGGGACCATGCGCCTATTCTACAATCTGGTCGTCTCCCACCAGGCCGCCCCAATGGACACCATCTCGATCCAGGAAATGCGCGTCGACACCGTGGTCGGCTTCTACGAATGGGAGCGGCAGCGTCCGCAGACCATCGAGCTGAATCTCGAGTTCGCGATCCCCGACAACCGCGCCGGTCGCAGCGACCGCATCCGCGACACCATCGATTACGGCGCCGTGGTCGAACGCGTGCGCGCGGAGCTCGCCAACGCCCAGCATGTGCTGCTGGAGCGCGTCTGCGAGCAGGTCGCCGATATTCTGCTCGGCGAGTTCAAGGCACCCTGGGTCAGGGTCAGCGCGGCCAAGCTCGGGCTATTGCGCGGGGTGAAGCGGCTGGCCGTGACGATCGAGCGCGGGTCGCGCGTCTAACCGGAGTGAGGCTGCGTCAGCCGCGCGGATGATGCTTCGCATGCAGCTGCTTCAGCCGCTCGCGCGCCACATGGGTGTAGATCTGCGTGGTGGAGATGTCGGCATGGCCGAGCAGCATCTGCACCACGCGCAGGTCGGCACCATGGTTGAGCAGATGGGTGGCAAATGCGTGGCGCAGCGTGTGCGGGGAGATACTTCCCGCGATACCGGCCCGCAGCGCATAGCGCTTGATCAGCTGCCAGAAGGCCTGCCGCGTCATGGGCTCTGCGCGCCTGGTGACGAACAAGGCCTCGGCCGAGCGGCCCTCGAGCAGTGCCGGGCGTGCCTCGCCGGTGTAGCGCCGGATCCAGGCCAGCGCCTCTTCGCCTACCGGCACCAGCCGCTCCTTGGAACCCTTGCCCAGAGTGCGCACCACACCCATGTCCAGCGACAGCTGCGTAATGCTCAGCGACACCAGCTCGGACACCCGCAGGCCCGAGGCGTAGAGCAGCTCGAGCATCGCGCGGTCGCGCAGGCCCAGCGGCGTGTTCGTCTCCGGCACCGCCAGCAATCCCTCGACGTCGGCTTCGGTCAGGCTCTTGGGCAGGCGGCGCGCCTGTCGCGGCGCATCCACGTCGAGCGTGGGATCACGCTGCAGCAGGTTCTCGCGCAATGCGAACCGGTAAAAGCGCTTCAGGCTGGACAGCAGGCGGGCGCTGGAGCTGGCCTTGCCCTTGCGCTCGAAGCGATGGGCCAGGTAGGCCAGGACGTCTGCACGCTCGGCCTCCAGCAGAGCGCGGTCGCGGCCGGTCTGGAGCCAGCGCCCGAACAGACGCAGGTCGCGCCGGTAGCTGTCGAGCGTGTTGCGCGCAAGCCCGTCCTCCAGCCACAGGCCGTCCGCGAAGCGGTCCAGCAGCGCTTCCAGCGCAGCATCGGGCCGGGTCACTGCAGGCCTTTGACGCCCTCGTGCCGCAGCAGCCAGCGTTTGATCTCGATGGCGTGGCCGCCGCGGCTGTGCATGAAGCCGCCGATCCCGCGGGAGGCCACGACGCGGTGACACGGAATGACCAGCGGAATGCGGTTGGCTCCGCAGGCGGTCCCGACGGGACGCGGCCCGGAGCGCAGCTCGCGCGCGATATCCATGTAGCTGCGCGTCTGCCCGCGCGGGATGGACCGCACGCGCTCCCAAACGCGCGCCTGATAGTCAGTCCCCTCTGCGACATAGGGCAGGTCGAAGCGGAAGTCGGGGTCATCGAGGTATGCAGATAGCTGCCGGCAAACCTCCCACGCGAACGCATCGAGGGGCGCGAGCGTGGGCGCGCCAACCGGCAGATAGTCGATCCCGGTCAGCCATTCGCCCCGAGTGTGTACGCCGAGCACCGCGTAGGGCGCGGCCATCCGGGCGGTGTGGGTTTCCAGCATTCTCGGGCTCGCCTGTGCGCTAGCCCGGATATTTCATCAGGACGCGGATTTCTGGGTCGTTCTGGGCGAGCCAGGTCGGGCTCGACCGTCGCAGCCAATAGATCATTCTATTGGCAAGACGGGCATGCCCGAGATGGCCGT
>Ga0105100_10000146_pt1 | contig 39715 bp, 34 predicted proteins | sample PPLLak12cMay2015_2_FD_87033 | JGI IMG/M metagenome (GOLD analysis project Ga0105100, IMG submission 87033) | Freshwater sediment microbial communities from Prairie Pothole Lake near Jamestown, North Dakota, USA - PPLs Lake P8 Core (1) Depth... | ecosystem: Environmental > Aquatic > Freshwater >... | reverse complement strand
CGCTGCAGCGCTGCGTCGTCCGGAACTCCCTCCACCTGCACCCAGTAAATCTTGGCCGTTTTCGCGCGCGGATCGCTGATCCGATGCTGCAGTCCGCCGTCAGCGGTAAGCACCACCAGCCCCTCGCTGTCCCAGTCCAGCCGCCCCGCCGGGTAGACGTCGGCGATCGCGATGAAGTCCTTGAGTGTCCGCCGCGTGGAATGGGCGCTGAACTGGCACACCACACCGTATGGCTTGTTGAACAGCACCACAGCCGCGCGCGAAAGCTCGTGCTGCGCGCTTCGCGGCCAACGCTTCGCGGCATGTGTGCCGCTCCTGCCCGCTGGGGCGCTCGAGTGCCCCATAACGTGGGCGGGGGCGCGGGCGTCAACAGCTTCAGTCACACTTTTCGGCCACGCCCCTCGGACACTCGGTTCGAGCGCGCGTGCGCGATCCTAGCGGTGTTCGTGCGCGATGATGTAGTCGTAGGCCGGCAGCGTGAGGAACTCAACGAAGTCCTCGCGCAGGGTCAGCTCCTCGAACATCTTCGCACCTTCCTCGTACTTGCCGGCGCCATACTGCTGCTCGCCGAGGATCTCGCGCACCCGCTCGAGCTCCTGCGGCACCAGTTCCCGGAACAGCTCCCTGGTGACCTTGCGGCCGTCGTCGAGCTTGCCCAGCGGGCTGCGGATCCAGTGCCAGATCTGCGCGCGCGAGATCTCGGCGGTGGCCGCGTCCTCCATCAGGTTGAAGATCGGCACGCAGCCCGTGCCGGCTAGCCAGGCGCCGATGTACTGGATGCCGATGTTGATGTTGGTGCGCAAGCCCTGCTCGGTGATCGGTCCCTTGGGCTGGAAGTCGAGCAGATCAACGGCCTTGACGGCGACGTCGTCGCGCTGGCGCTGGATCTGGTTCGGAGCCTTCATGACCTTGTCGAACGCGTCCCGGGCGATCGCCACCAGGCCGGGGTGCGCGACCCAGGTGCCGTCATGCCCGTCGTTGGCTTCGCGCTCCTTGTCCGCGCGCACCTTGGCGATGGCCTGCTCGTTGGCGGCGGGATCGTTCTTGATCGGGATCTGCGCCGCCATGCCGCCCATGGCAAAAGCGCCACGGCGGTGGCACGTCTTGATCAGCTGCAGCGAGTAGGCACGCATGAAGGGCGAGGTCATGGTGACGAGCCCGCGGTCGGCCAGGATGAAGCCCGGCTTGCTGCGCAGCTTCTTGATGCAGGAGAAGATGTAGTCCCAGCGCCCGCAGTTCAGCCCCGCGGAATGGCTGCGCAGCTCATAGAGGATCTCGTCCATCTCGAACGCGGCGAGGATGGTCTCGATCAGGACGGTGGCCTTGACCGTGCCCTGCGGGATGGAGAGCTCGTTCTGGGATAGCACGAAGACATCGTTCCACAGCCGCGCCTCCAAGTGGCTCTCCATCTTGGGCAGGTAGAAATAGGTTCCCGAGCCGCGCTTGCGGCGCTCGGCTGCGTTGTGGAAGAAATACAGGCCGAAGTCGAACAGCGAGCCAGACATGGGCTTGCCGTCCACCAGCAGGTGCTTCTCGTCCAGGTGCCAGCCGCGCGGGCGCACCAGGAGTGTGGCGGTCTTGTCGTTGAGCCTGTACTGCTTGCCCTCGGGGCTCACGAAGTCGATCGAGCGGCGCACGGCGTCGCGCATGTTGATCTGACCCTGCACCTGGTTGTCCCAGGTCGGCGTGTTCGAGTCCTCGAAGTCCGCCATGTACATGTTGGCGCCCGAGTTCAGCGCGTTGATCACCATCTTGCGATCGGTGGGACCGGTGATCTCGACTCGGCGGTCCTGCAGATCGGCCGGCACCGGCGCGACCGTCCAGTCGGCGTCGCGGATCGCCTGTGTCTCAGGCAGGAAAGCCGGCATCTGGCCTGCATCCAGCTCCTTCTGGCGCGCGACGCGGCGCTCCAGCAGATCGAGCCGCCGCGCGTTGAAGGTGCGATGCAGCTCTGCCAGGAAGGCCAGCGCTTCCGGGGTGAGGATCTGGGCGTACTCGGGCGTCATCCGCCCCAGGATCTGCACGCCCGCCGGGGTCTGGTCGCGCGACATGGCGATCTCCTCTGTGGTTGTTGTGCTCAAAACTCAAAATTCTGACACAAAAAGCTGAGTGGGCCGCCAAGCCTGCTCTCGACTGCGATCGAGGTTCGCCTTAGGCGAGGACAAAAAAACCCGGCCGCTTGCGGCGGCCGGGCTTGGATGCTGGTGCGCAGTTACGCGAACTGCTCTGCTTCGGTGGAGCCGGTCAGCGCCGTCACCGAGGACTTGCCGCCCTGGCAGAGCTGGGTGATCTCATCGAAATAGCCGGTGCCCACCTCGCGCTGGTGCTTGGTGGCCGTGTAGCCGCGCGACTCGGCCGCGAACTCCGCCTCCTGCAGCTTCACGTAGGCCGTCATGTTGTCGCGCGCGTAGCCGTGCGCCAGGTCGAACATGCTGTAGTTCAGTGCATGGAAGCCGGCCAGCGTGATGAACTGGAACTTGTAGCCCATCGCGCTCAGCTCGCGTTGGAACTTGGCGATGGTGGTGTCGTCGAGGTTCTTTTTCCAGTTGAAGGATGGCGAGCAATTGTAGGCGAGCATCTTGTCGGGGAACACTGCGTGGATCCCCTCGGCGAAGCTGCGAGCGAAGCCCAGGTCGGGTTTGCCGGTCTCGCACCAGATCAGGTCGGCATAGGGCGCGTAGGCGAGCCCCCGGGAGATGGCCTGGCCCAGCCCGTTGTTGCTGCGGAAGAAGCCTTCCGCGGTGCGCTCGCCGGTTAGGAAGGGCTTGTCGTTCTCGTCGACATCCGAGGTGACCAGATTGGCGGCCTCGGCGTCGGTGCGGGCGAACAGCAGGGTCGGTACGCCCACGAGGTCGGCGGCCAGGCGCGCTGCGATGAGCTTCTGCACGGCTTCCTGCGTCGGCACCAGCACCTTGCCGCCCATGTGGCCGCACTTCTTCGCCGAGGCGAGCTGGTCCTCGAAATGGACCCCGGCCGCGCCGGCTTCGATCATGTGCTTCATCAGCTCGTGCGCGTTGAGCACGCCGCCGAAACCGGCTTCGGCGTCCGCGACGATCGGCGCGAACCAGTCGATCACGTCCTTGCCTTCGGCATGATGGAGCTGGTCGGCCCGGATGAAGGCATTGTTGATCTTGCGCACGACGCTGGGCACGCTGCTTACCGGATAGAGCGACTGATCCGGATACATCTCGAATGCATCGTTGGCGTCCGCCGCGACCTGCCACCCCGACAGATAGATCGCCTTCAGACCGGCCTTGACCTGCTGCATAGCCTGGTTGCCGGTCATGGCACCCAGCGAGTTGACGAACGGCTGGTCCTTGAGGAGCTTCCAGAGCTTTTCGGCGCCGCGTCGGGCTAGCGTGTGCTCGATGTGCAGCGTGCCGCGCAGTCGACAGACGTCCTCCGCGGTGTAGCCGCGGCGCACGCCGCGCCAGCGCGGGTTATCCGCCCAGTCGTCTTTCAGCTGGGCGATCTCCTGCTTCCGGTCCATTTGCCTTCCCTCCCGCCAAATATGGGGGTCAGTTGCGTTTCGCTCGCGCATTGCGCCAGCACCATGGGAGGTTCACGCCGTTGCCCATCGCCAGGGTGAGGGATGATGCCTCTAGCGCCTGCGGCCCTCTCGTCGCCGCAGCCCGCGCGTCGTCGCGCACGGACCCGCCACCGGCAGGTGCCCCGGTTCCTCGGCCGGCACCCGCACCTTTCGGGCGGGCGCAGCTTGCGCCCGCCGCTTCCCTGTCGCGCGGTGGCTTGACCGCGGACGGCGGTAGCGTCAGCGAGTATAGCAGCGCGATTCCGCGCCGCAACAGGGGATCCGCAGATCGGCCCGGCGCATGGCTGTGAAAAACAGTTAACATTTTGAATAACAATGCGGTTTTGCGATGCGCAAGCGGACCTCTTGCACGCCGGCTCGCAATCCCGGGCTGCTCTCAGCGGGAGATCGGCCGATAATGTAGAATCCTCGTTTTTTCAAGGCCCTAACAGGTCATTTTCGCGCCCGCGGGCATCCCGTCATCCTCGAGAGGATTTCATGTACCAGCACATCCGCGTTCCCACTTCCGGCAGCAAGATCACGGTCAACCGCGACTTCACGCTCAATGTACCGGCCAACCCCATCATTCCCTTCATCGAAGGCGACGGGACGGGGGTGGACATCACTCCAGTGATGAAGAGTGTCGTGGATGCCGCCGTGAAAGCTGCCTATGGCGGGAGGCGCAAGATCGAGTGGATGGAGATCTACTCGGGCGAGAAGTCCTGCCGGGTCTATGGTGAGAACGTCTGGCTCCCCGACGAGACGCTGCAGGCAGCCAAGGAGTTCGTGGTCTCCATCAAGGGCCCGCTCACCACGCCGGTCGGCGGCGGCATCCGCTCCATCAACGTCGCGCTGCGGCAGGAGCTCGACCTGTACGTGTGCCTGCGGCCGGTGCGCTACTTCAAGGGCGTTCCCAGTCCGCTGAAGCAGCCGGAGAAGACCGACATGGTCATCTTCCGCGAGAACTCCGAGGATATCTACGCCGGCATCGAATGGCAGGCCGAGACCGATGGCGCCCGCAAGGTCATCAAGTTCCTGATCGACGAGATGGGCGTCAAGAAGATCCGCTTCCCGCAGACCTCCGGCATCGGCATCAAGCCGGTCTCGCGCGAGGGCACCGAGCGCTTGGTGCGCAAGGCCATTCAGTACGCGATCGCCAACAAGCGCCGGTCGGTGACCCTGGTGCACAAAGGCAACATCATGAAGTTCACCGAGGGTGCCTTCCGCGACTGGGGCTACGCGCTGGCCCAGAAGGAGTTCGGCGGCCAGCCGCTGGACGGCGGCCCGTGGATGAAGCTGCCGAACGGGATCATCGTCAAGGACGTGATCGCGGATGCTTTCCTGCAGCAGATTCTGCTGCGTCCGGACGAGTACGATGTCATCGCAACGCTGAACCTGAACGGGGACTACATCTCGGATGCCCTGGCGGCGCAGGTGGGTGGGATCGGCATCGCACCGGGGGCCAACACCAGCGACTCGGTGGCCATGTTCGAGGCTACGCACGGGACCGCGCCCAAGTACGCCGGCAAGGACTACGTCAACCCGGGCTCGCTGATCCTTTCCGCCGAGATGATGCTCCGCCACATGGGCTGGGTGGAGGCTGCCGACCTGATCGTCTCGTCGATGGAGAAGGCCATCCTCGACAAGGTGGTGACCTACGACTTCGCCCGTCTGATGGACGGTGCGACCCAGGTGTCCTGCTCGGGCTTCGGCAAGGCGATGATCGAGCGGATGGGGTGATGGGGCCGAGTGCGCCATCAAGGCGCGATTTCAATAACTGCGCGAAGGCTGTGCAGGTTCACATGTGGGCGGCCGCCATGCAGGGCGCCCTCGGCCACAACAAAAACCCGCCTCGTGGGCGGGTTTGGACCATGCTGTGCGGGCGCTGTGGGTTGCTACTGCGCCTCAAATCCGAACTGTCTCTTCCTCCTCGGGACTCCTGCTTGGGGAACCCTTGACGTTGCTGTGTCAGGGCGATTGCCGGTCGCGGGCTCTAGCGTCAAGCTGCCTGGATGTTCGAGGCCTGCTTGCCCTTCGGCCCCTGGGTGACCTCGAAGCTGACCTTCTGGCCTTCCTTGAGCGTCTTGAAGCCACTCATATTGATGGCCGAGAAGTGGGCGAAGAGATCCTCCCCTCCATCGTCGGGAGTAATGAAGCCGTAGCCCTTCGAGTCGTTGAACCACTTGACCGTACCAGTTGCCATACTTCCTTTCCTTGTAGAAGACCCGGACGCCGAAGGCGTCCGCCGAGCGCTCGCGGTCCAGAACTCTGGCCACGCCTCCTCCAGTGCACTCGACACGAGAGCCGATTTTCTTTTTAGGTCATTTACTATCCGAAGTCAAGGAATTAGCCTGGCGCGGGGGGCTCGGTACGCAAAATGCTTTGCCCGTACTTGTAAAATTCCGCGTTATGCGCGACAGTAGTGACGGAGCAATTCTCGGTCTGGCTTTAGACTCACGAAGCGTCCATGGCTAGTGGAAACCGCGACAACGCTCTGCTGGAGACCCAGAAGAGCCGCGTCAAACCACCACCCATGTTCAAGGTGGTTCTGCTCAACGACGATTACACCCCGATGGATTTCGTCGTCGCAGTCCTCCAGACCTTCTTCTCCATGAGCCGCGAGCAGGCCACCCAGATCATGCTCAGGGTGCACCGCGAAGGCATGGGTGTGTGCGGCGTGTATCCGAAGGATATAGCCGCGACCAAGGTCGAGCAGGTGATCGCCTTCTCACGCAAGCACGAGCATCCGCTGCAGTGCGTGATGGAGGAGACGTGAAGTGCAGAGGTTAAGGCGAAGGGCTGGGCATGCCGTAAGGTTGCACCAGGAAGCAGTCACCGGAACTTGAGAGGTAAGGATCTGTATGATCGCGCAGGAGCTCGAAGTCAGTCTGCACATGGCGTTTATGGACGCACGCCAGAAGCGCCACGAGTTCATTACAGTCGAGCATCTGCTGCTGGCGCTGCTCGACAACCCGTCGGCGTCCGAGGTGCTGCGCGCCTGCGCGGCCAACGTCGAAGAGCTGCGCAAGCTGCTCACCGACTTCATCAACGAGCACACCCCCATCGTCACCGGCGACGAGGTGGACACCCAGCCCACCCTGGGCTTCCAGCGCGTGATCCAGCGCGCCATCCTGCACGTGCAGTCCTCGGGCAAGAAGGAGGTGACCGGGGCCAACGTGCTGGTGGCCATCTTCGGCGAGAAGGACTCCCATGCGGTGTATTTCCTGCACCAGAAGGGGGTAACGCGCCTGGACGTGGTGAACTACATCTCCCACGGCATCAGCAAGGTGCCGCAGACCGGGCCGTCCAAGCAGCAGGAGTCGGAAGCCGACGGCGAGCAGGACCAGGCCCAGGGCGGGGCGCTGGAAACCTACACGATGAATCTCAACGCCCTGGCGCTTGCCGGCAAGATCGACCCGCTGATCGGGCGCGATCGCGAACTGGAGCGGGTCGTGCAGACCCTGTGCCGGCGCCGCAAGAACAACCCGCTGCTGGTGGGTGAGGCAGGCGTGGGAAAGACCGCGATCGCCGAGGGGCTGGCGCGGCGGATCATCGAGGGCAGCGTGCCCGACATCCTGGCGCGCTGCCAGGTCTATGCACTGGACATGGGCGCCCTGCTCGCGGGCACCAAGTACCGCGGCGACTTCGAGCAGCGACTCAAGGCTGTGCTCAAGCAGCTGGTGGACAACCCCAACGCCATCCTGTTCATCGACGAGATCCACACCTTGATCGGCGCGGGCGCAGCCTCGGGCGGCACGCTGGATGCGTCCAACCTGCTCAAGCCGGCCCTGTCCACCGGTGCGCTGAAGTGCATCGGCGCCACCACCTATACCGAGTACCGCGGCATCTTCGAGAAGGATCACGCGCTGTCGCGACGCTTCCAGAAGATCGACGTGGTCGAACCCAGCGTGCAGGAGACGGTGGAGATCCTGCGCGGGCTGAAGAGCCGGTTCGAGGCGCACCATGGGGTGCGCTACACGACCTCGGCGCTGGCCACAGCCGCGGAGCTGTCCGCACGCTACATCAATGACCGGCACCTGCCGGACAAGGCCATCGACGTGATCGATGAAGCAGGCGCAGCGCAGCGCATCCTGCCCAAGTCCAAGCAGCGGCGCGTGATCACCAAGCACGAGATCGAGGAGATCATCGCCAAGATCGCGCGCATCCCGCCGCATAACGTCTCCTCCAACGACCGCGGCAAGCTCAAGAACCTGGACCGCGACTTGAAGGCCGTGGTGTTCGGGCAGGACAAGGCGATCGAGGCGCTCGCGTCCTCGATCAAGATGGCCCGCAGCGGGCTCGGCAACCCGCAGAAGCCGATCGGCAACTTCCTGTTCTCCGGCCCGACCGGGGTGGGCAAGACCGAGGTCGCGCGTCAGCTCGCCTACATCATGGGCGTGGAGCTGATCCGCTTCGACATGTCCGAGTACATGGAGCGGCACGCGGTCTCGCGGCTGATTGGCGCGCCGCCGGGCTACGTGGGCTTCGACCAGGGCGGCTTGTTGACCGAGGCCATCACCAAGCATCCCTACTCGGTGCTGCTGCTGGACGAGATCGAGAAGGCGCACCCGGACATCTTCAACATTCTGCTGCAGGTGATGGACCACGGCACGCTGACCGACAACAACGGTCGCAAGGCCGATTTCCGCAACGTGGTGATCATCATGACCACCAACGCCGGGGCCGAATCTCTCACCAAGACCTCCATCGGCTTCACCCCGTCGAAGAGCGTCGGAGACGAGCTGCAGGACATCAAGCGCATGTTCACGCCGGAGTTCCGCAACCGGCTGGACGCGACGATCTCGTTCGCACCGCTGACGCACGAGGTCATCCTGCGCGTGGTGGACAAATTCCTCATGCAGCTCGAGGACCAGCTCCACGAGAAGAAAGTCGAAGCGAGCTTCACGCAGGCGCTCAAGGACCATCTGGCCAAGCACGGCTTCGACCCGCTGATGGGTGCTCGCCCGATGGCACGGCTGATCCAGGACACCATCCGGCGCGCCCTGGCCGACGAGTTGTTGTTCGGCCGGCTTGCCAACGGCGGCAAGGTGATGGTGGACGCGGATGATGCCGGCAAGATCCGGTTGGAGTTCCCGGAGGAAGAGCCGACCAGTCCGGCGAGTGTGGAGACCTAGCCGGCAGTCTTTGCGCCGGCTCGACGGGACGGGCAGGGTGACCTGCCCGTTCTCGCTTTGGCGGCCGGCGCACGCTGCGCTATAGTCGTCGGCTCGGCACGCGCCGGTTCGTCACCGATACAGCTGCCGCTGCGGTTCATTTCCGAGCCCGGTCGAGCCTCTGTAATGGGGGAGTCAGAGCATGATCATCAAAGCAGGCATGCCCTTTCTCGTGCTGGGCCTCATCGCAGCGCTGGTTTGCCCTGCGTTGGCCGCCGACATGGATGCCCGCAACCTCGCGGCGAACTGCACGGGGTGTCATGGCACCAACGGCGTCAGTGCGGGCGGCATTCCAACGCTGGCAGGTGTCGACCGCGCGCGCATCGTCCAGCTGATGCAGGAGTTCCGCGACGGCAAGCGGGCTGCCACCGTGATGCAACAGCTTGCCAAGGGCTACACAGACGAGCAGATCGAGGCCATTGCAGCCTGGCTGGCGACTCAGAAGTAGGCGCCCGGCCCGGCAAGTACGGAGGAAAGAGCACATGTCCGTCTCCAGACGCGAATTCCTGAAGTGGGGCGGGGTGGGTGCGGCCGGCACGTGGGCTGGTGCCAGCCTCCGGCCGGTGCGCGCGGCGGCCGCCCCACGTGTCGTCATAGTCGGCGGCGGCTTTGCCGGTGCCACCGCCGCCAAGTACATCCGCCTCTGGTCGCCGGACATTGCGGTCACCCTGATCGAGCGCAACCGGGAGTTCATCTCGTGCCCGATGTCGAACCGGGTGCTTGCGGGTACCGTCGAGCTGGCGGACCTGACGCGCGGTTACGGTGCGCTGGCGTCCAGATATGGTGCGCAGGTCGTCCACGACCAGGTCAGCGCCATCGATCCCGACAACCAGACGGCGAGCACGGACAGCGGCGATACATTCGCGTACGACCGGTTGATCGTGGCGCCAGGCGTCGACATCCTGTCCGACCAGGTGCCGGGCCTCGGAAGCCAGGCAGCGCAGGACAAGGTGCTGCACGCCTGGAAGGCCGGGCCGCAGACTGTGGCGCTGCGCCGGCAGCTCGAGGCCATGCGCGACGGCGGAGTCTATGCTATCAGCATGCCGAAGGCGCCATACCGCTGCCCGCCCGGCCCCTACGAGCGCGCCTGCCAGGTGGCCTGGTACTTCAAGCAGCACAAGCCGAAGTCCAAGGTTCTTGTTCTCGACGCCAACGACAAGGTGCAGTCCAAAGAAGCGCTGTTCAAGAAGGTCTGGAGCGAGATGTATCCGGGCATGGTCGAATACCGCCCCAACAGCACACTCCTGGAAGTCGATGCCGCAACGCTCACCGCGCGGTTCGAGTTCGAGGACGTCAAGGCGGACGTGCTCAACGTGGTGCCGCCGCAGCGTGCCGCGGACATCGCTGTGCGCGCCGGGCTAGTGACGGTCAACGACAAGTGGTGCGGGGTGGACTTCCTGAGCTACGAGTCGCTGGTGCGCAAGAACATCCACGTGCTGGGCGACGCGATCGTGGCAGCGCCCGCCATGCCGAAGTCCGGCCACATGGCCAATCAGCACGCCAAGGTCTGCGCCGCGGCGGTGATCGAGCTGCTCCACGGCAGGCAGCCAAGCGCCAGCCCGATGCTCACCAACACGTGCTACAGCTTCGTGAGCGACCGGCAGGTGATTCACGTCGCCTCGGTGCACCAGTACGACGCCGCGAAACGGACCATGGTCACGGTGCCCGGCAGCGGCGGGGTGTCGGGCGAGCCCAATCAGATGGAAGGCAACTACGCCGAGGCGTGGGGCCAGAACATCTGGGGCGACATGCTCGGGTGAACCTAGCCGAAGAGCCGTGACGGAAGGGCTGACCGGGAAGTAGCCGAAGGCGGGACGGCAAGTTGTCCGGTCGCCTCACGGGTCGGCATCAAGCTCGACCTGTCCTTGGTCTCGGCGGAAGCAGGATGAAGGTCAACGCTACCACTCCGGCAAAGCTCAGATAGATCGCGGTGAAAACCCACAACGGCCAGTCGTAGAACAGCAGCGCGTGCAACCAGCGCTGCACGAAGCCGGTCTCGGTGTCTTCGCCCGGCCGCAGCCAGTCCTCGAGCAGAGTCAGCGGGCACAGCACGCCCACTAGCGCCTCCATCGCGACGAAGCCGATCGCAGCGAAGTGCAGCACGCGGAACCACCAGTTGCGCACCCAGCGCCAGCCCAGCGCGCAGCCCAGCCAGATCGCGACCAGCCCGCCGACGACGAACAGCACGTAGGCAAAGTGCAGGACGAGGACGACATCGGCGAGCAGGACCATGGACTGTCCGGTTGCCCCGCGGCGGGTGACGCGGGCAATGCTAGCCCGGTTACGTCTCTCGGTCACGCTTTCCGGTCAGCGCTTTCCGGTCAGCGCTACCCGCTCACGTCTCCCGGTCACGCCCTTCGGTCATGTTCCCCGGTTACGCCTTCCGGTCTTCGTGCAGCTGGATTGCGATGCGCCCCGCGACGACCGCTTCGACGGCACCATCCGGCGCGACCGCGTGGCATCGCTGGACCTATCGGTGGTCGACTCGGGATCACAGCGGGTGATGCGCACGCCGCGGCAGATCGCCAAGGCCAGCGAAGACTATTTCCTGGTCAGCATCCAGACCGCTGGGACCGGTCGCGTGCGGCAGGACGGGCGCGAGGCCGCACTGCGGCCGGGTGACTTCGCGCTGTACGACAGCACACGTCCCTACCAGCTGGAATTCGCGGAGCCCTTTCAGCAGCTCGTGCTGATGCTGCCCGGCGAGCAGCTGCGCAGCCTGGTGCGGGACACTCAGCGGCTCACGGGCACCGCCGGGTGCGGCCGGCAGGGGGCGGGCCAGCTGCTGATTAGAATGCTGGACACGTTGCGCAACGATGTCGACCAGCTGCAGCCGGCAGGGCTATCGCAGCATCAGCGACATCGCCTTCGGCTGGGGCTTCAACGACGCCGCACACTTCAGTCGAGCCCTTCAGGGAGCGCTTCGGCCTCAGCCCGCGCGAATGGCGGGCGAGCAACTCATCCACCGGCCGAGCATAGGAAGCGGCTAAGACCTAACCTCTCACCACGAAGACACGAAGGCACGAAGAAAACCGAAACGACGGTCTGGCCATTTCCTGCACTGCATAGAGCGCAGCGGTGGCGAATGCAGGCCGCCCACCACGCCCTATCCAGCTTTCTTGGAGCCTTCCTTCGTGCCTTCGTGTCTTCGCGGTGAGGGGTAGGCTTGAAATACGGCTCAACCGCGGGCGACTGGCCGGGCCGGGTCCGCGCACCACTCGCTCCACGACCCCGGATACAGGCGCGAGCCGCTCAGCCCGGCGATCTCCATGGCGAGGATGTTGTGGCAGGCGCTCACGCCCGAGCCGCACTGGTGCACCACCTGCTCGGGCGCGCGCTTCTGGAGCAGTGCCTGGAACGCTGCGCGCAGCTCCTGGGCCGACTTGAAGCGGCCATCGGTGCCCAGGTTGTCTTTGTAGAGGCGGTTGAGCGCCCCGGGGATGTGGCCCGCGACCGGGTCGATGGGCTCGGTTTCGCCCCGATAACGCTCGGGCGCGCGGGCGTCGATGACGACCATGCTGGGCTGGTTCAAGTGGGACAGCACGTAGCCGACATCGACCGAGACGTCGCGCGGCCGACCGGAGAACGTCGTGGCCTTTATCGCAGGCTGTTCCGCAGTAGTCGGTGCGCCGGCCTTCACCCAACCCTCCCAGCCGCCGTCCAGCACAGCGACGTTGTCGTGCCCCAGCCAGCGCAGCATCCACCACAGCCGCGTGGCGGAGGCGCCCCCGGCATGGTCATAGGCGATCACCTGCTTGCTGCTGTCCACCCCCTGGGAGCCGAGCCAGGCCATGAACCGGGCGGGCTCGGGCAGGGGATGGCGGCCGCTCCTCGCGGTCTTGGGGCCGGACAGATCCGTGTCGCTGTGGGCAAAGCGTGCGCCGGGAATGTGGGCCTGTGCATAGGCTTGAGCGCCTGCGTCAGGTCGCATCAGATCGTGGCGACAGTCGAAGACCACGAAGCTTGCATCGTCGAGATGCGGTCTGAGCTCGTCCACTTGGATCAACGAGCGGTAGGGCATGAGGTCGTACTCCTGAAGTGGGCTAGTCCGCCGCGAGCCAGTCGCGCGCGGCGGCCTCGTCTCCGAACACCTGGACATCGGCGTCCAGGAACAGCTGCGACAGCAGCGCCATCCATCGCACGGTATGGCGCTCGCTCAAGATCGCGATGCGGCCGCGCTCGTGCGCGTGTGCGCGCGTGAAGCGGATGTCCTCCAGCGCGACGTCCACGGTGTAGTCGACCATGTCGCGCAGATCGACCAGCAGGTTGACCCGTCCTTGCGCCTTGAGCTGGCGGGCGACTTCTTCCTCGAAGCGCTTGTAGTCGGCGAGCTCGAACTCGCCGAACACGCCGACGACGCCGAGATTGCCCTCGTTCTGGATGGAGATCACGAGCAGTCCTGCAGGTAAGTGGAGGGGCGCTATGATAAGTCAACGCTCCGGGAAGCGGCAAAGACCGCGCCCGGGCCGGTCAGGCGGCCGGCATGCGTTGACCAGAGCATTGATATTGCGTTATTTTGCATCCTTTTCTCCGGTGCTGCAGCTTCACGCGCCGGGACCATCCCAAGCCAATGCCCAGGCAGTCCGTTTCCCCTAGCGACCCGGTGGCCGAGAAGGCGGCCGAGCCCGCCGAGCCTGGTTCGACGCCAGCCAGCTTCGAAGTGGCGCTGGCCGAGCTCGAAGCCATCGTTGCGCGCATGGAGTCGGGCGAGCTGCCACTGGAAGAAGCCTTGGCGGCCTACAAGCGCGGTGCGCAGTTGCTGCAGTTCTGCCAGTCCACGCTGAAAGACGCCCAGCAGCAGGTCCAGATTCTCGAGGCCGGACTGCTCCAGGACTTCGCCGATGCAGACCGAGGCGACTGACTTCGCCGACTGGATGCGCCTGCGGCAGGAGCGCATGGAGGCCGTGCTGGAGGGGCTGCTCCCGGCCGGGAGTCTGATGCCGGCCAGGCTGCACGAGGCGATGCGTTATGCCGTGCTGGGTGCGGGCAAGCGAGTGCGTCCGCTGCTGGCATTCGCCGCGGGCGAGGCGGCAGGCGCGCGGGCGCAGCACGTCGAACGTGCCGCCGCGGCCGTGGAACTGATCCACGCCTACTCCCTGGTGCATGATGACCTGCCATGCATGGATGACGACGTGCTGCGCCGGGGCAAGCCCACCTGCCATGTTGCTTTCGGCGAGGCCACCGCCCTTCTGGTCGGGGATGCCTTGCAGAGCCTCGCATTCCAGGTTCTGGCCGAGCAGCCCATTGCGCCGACCCCGGCGGCGCAGCTCGACATGGTGCGAGTTCTGGCCGCTGCTGCCGGGTCCCGTGGCATGGCCGGGGGACAGGCCATCGACCTCGCCAGCACCGGGCGGGAGCTCACCCTCACGGAGTTGGAGCACATGCACATCCACAAGACCGGCGAGCTGATCCGCGCCGCCGTCCTACTCGGCGGCGGTTGTGGCAGCGGGCTGGGCCCGGAGCGCGCTGGCCGGCTCGACCACTTCGCGAAGGCAGCGGGCCTGGCCTTCCAGGTCGTCGACGATCTGCTCGATGCCCAGGCCGACACCGCGACGCTCGGCAAGACCGCGGGGAAGGATGCACGGCAGAACAAGCCGACCTACGTCAGCGTGCTCGGGGTATCGCGTGCGCGCGAGTTTGCCCAGGAGTTGCGCGGCGTCGCGCTGGGTGCGCTCGAGCCTTTCGGCAGCGAGGCTGCCCGGCTGCGGGCGCTCATCGATTTCATTGTCCTGCGCAGCCACTGATGCAACGTTCCGTCAAAGTGTACGAGCTGCTCACTACGATCAACGACCCGGCTGACCTGCGCAAGCTCGATCGCAAGCAGCTGCCTCGCCTGGCGGAGGAGCTGCGCGAGTTCCTGCTGGAGTCCGTATCCCATACCGGCGGGCATCTGTCGTCCAACCTCGGGACCGTAGAGCTGACCGTCGCGTTGCATTACGTGTTCGATACCCCTCGCGACCGTCTAGTGTGGGACGTCGGGCACCAGACTTACGCCCACAAGATCCTCACCGGAAGGCGCGAGGCGATGGCGGGCTTGCGCACCCTCGGTGGCATTGCCGGGTTTCCGCGACGCGAGGAGAGCCCCTACGACAGCTTTGGCACGGCGCACTCCAGCACCTCCATCAGCGCCGGCCTGGGTATGGCCGTGGCGGCCCGCCTGGCCGGAGAGGACCGGCGCGTGGTCACCGTCATCGGCGACGGCGCGCTCACTGCGGGGATGGCTTTCGAGGCGCTCAACAACGCGGGCGCCGTGGACGCCAACCTGCTGGTGGTCCTCAACGACAATGACATGTCGATCTCGGAGAACGTCGGCGCACTGAACAACTACCTGGCGCGCCTCATGTCGGGGCGGTTCTATGCGGCCGCGCGCCGGGCCGGCGAGCGCATGCTGGCGGCGATCCCACCGGTGCTGGATTTCGCCCGCAGGGCCGAGGAGCATGTCAAGGGCATGGTGACCCCGGGGACGCTGTTCGAGGAGTTCGGCTTCAACTACATCGGCCCCATCGACGGACACGACCTCGACGTCCTGGTCGCCACGCTGCACAACATCCGCGCACTCGATGGGCCCCAGTTCCTGCATGTCGTCACCCGCAAGGGCAAGGGCTACAAGCAGGCCGAGGAGGACCCGATCCTCTACCACGGCGTGAGCCGGTTCGATCCCGGCGGCGGCATCCAGACGAAGCCAGCGGCCAAGCCGCCCTATACCCAGATCTTCGGCGACTGGCTGTGCGACACGGCGGCGGCCGATGCCAGGCTGGTCGGGATCACCCCCGCCATGCGCGAAGGCTCGGGCCTGGTGCGCTTCTCGCAGGAGTACCCCGACCGCTACTTCGACGTCGGCATCGCCGAACAGCACGCCGTCACGTTCGCCGCCGGGCTCGCCTGCGAGGGCCTCAAGCCGGTAGTAGCGATCTATTCGACCTTCCTGCAGCGGGCCTACGACCAGCTGATTCACGACGTCGCGATCCAGAACCTCCCGGTCGTGTTCGCGATCGACCGCGGCGGCCTGGTTGGGGCGGACGGGCCGACCCACCACGGTGCTTTCGACCTGTCCTATCTGCGCTGCATTCCCAACATGGTGGTCATGACGCCGAGCGACGAGAATGAATGCCGGCAGATGCTCCACACGGCTTTCCAGCTCGACCAGCCGGCGGCGGTCCGCTACCCGCGCGGCGCCGGTCCTGGCGCGGTGATCGAGGCCCGGATGGAGGCCCTGCCGCTGGGGCAGGGAGAGATCCGGCGCCAAGGCCACCGGGTGGCCTTTCTGGCCTTCGGGAGCATGCTCAGGCCCTGTCTGGACGCCGCCGACGGCCTGGATGCCACGGTGGCGAACATGCGCTTCCTGAAGCCGGTGGACGGCCCCTTGGCCCTGCAGCTGGCCGACAGCCATGACCTGCTGGTCACGGTGGAGGAGAACGTGGTGGAGGGCGGCGCGGGGAGCGCCGTGGCGGAGTACCTGGCCGGGCAGGGTCGGGCCGTGCCGCTGCTCCACCTCGGCCTGCCCGACCGTTTTGTCGAGCACGGCGACCCGGCGCTGCTGCTCAAGCAGTGCGGGCTGGACGCAGACGGGATCCTGGCCGCAGTGCGCCGGCGTTTACCTGAGTAGTTTACTCAGGTAATCTGCCCGAACTATAATCGGGCAAACCCAAACACCCAAGGACCTGGCCATGAACGACCCGCGCGCCTTTGCCATCCCTGACGTGCAAAGCAGCGCCGATACCCGGCAGCTTGCCATCGACCGCGTCGGCATCAAGGCGCTCCGGCACCCGGCGCGCGTGCGCGACAAGGGTGGGGGCGTGCAGCACACCGTGGCGATGTTCAACATGTACGTGCACCTGCCCCACAACTTCAAGGGGACGCACATGTCGCGCTTCGTGGAGATCCTGAACGGGCACGAGCGCGAGATCTCGGTGGAATCCTTCGAGACCATCCTGCGCGAGATGGTCCAACGGCTGGAGGCCGAGTCGGGCCACATCGAGATGAGCTTCCCGTACTTCGTGAACAAGGCCGCGCCGGTGTCCGGCGTGCAAAGCCTGATGGACTACGAAGTGACCTTCGTCGGCGAGATCGAGAAGGGGGAGTACCGGTTCACCATGAAGGTCGTCGTGCCGGTGACCAGCCTGTGCCCGTGCTCCAAGGGCATCTCCGACTATGGCGCCCACAACCAGCGTTCGCACGTCACCGTCACGGCCCGCACGCGCGGCTTCGTGTGGATCGAGGACCTGGTGCGCATCTGCGAAGAGCAGGCCTCCTGCGAGCTGTACGGCCTGCTCAAGCGGCCCGATGAGAAGTACGTGACCGAGCGCGCCTACGACAACCCCAAGTTCGTCGAGGACATGGTGCGCGACATCGCCGCCGTGCTCAACCGGGACGATCGCATCGAGTCCTACGTGGTCGAGTCAGAAAACTTCGAATCGATCCATAACCACTCTGCGTACGCTTATATCGAGCGCGACAAGACGAAGCGCTAGCCCGACCGCTTGCTACACCCTAAAGCGGGAACGCAAAGGACGCAAAGGAGAAAAGCGAGGACGCCAAGGAAAACGGGATGAGCTGCGAGCCCGAGGGAACGGGATTGGCGTCCATATGGATGCCTGGAAACGCGTTCCACGGTGCGCTCCGTGCAGCGATCCGGGCCGCCTGAAGTCACGGAATCCATTGCGTCCTTGGTTTTTCCCTTTGCGTCCTTTGCGTTCCCGCGGTGAGGGGTAGTAGTAATCAGTAGCGCTTGATGAGAGTAAGGTTACCGCCCTCGCGCCGCATCTCCACGCGGTTGAGGAAGCTCATCCCCAGCAGCACCCAGGGCAGGTCCTGGTCGTGCACCAGGGCGTCCACGTTGTTGAGGGTGATGTCCCCCACGCGCACGGTGTCGACCTTGACCTTGTAGACGGGCGCCACACCGTTCGCGGTGTTAGACAGGCCTTTCTGGCCTTTGAGGTAGTTGATTCCCACCCGGTGGGCGTCGCCCCGCCCCATCGAGATCATGGTCGCTCCGGTGTCCACGAGGAATCGCACGGTGCCGCCGTTGATGGTCCCGGTGGTGACGAAGTGCCCACGCTCGTCCGCGGAGAGGATGACCTGGCCGCTTCCTGCGCTGGGCGGGGCAGCCGAAACGTGGTTACCCATCGCAATCGTGCGGCGCTTGCCGTCGATCTCGAACACTGCCGATTCGGGTGTGGCCTTGATGAGCCGAGCGCCGTTGGGCAGGCTCTCGCCGTCGCGCAGTACCCGCGGGCGAGCGTTCGCCCCCAGGACGACCACGGCCTTGCCCTGGGACAGACCGACTACGCTGATCTCGTCCTCCTGGGCGTGCGCCAGAGCCGTCAGCAGTAGCAGGGTCAGTAGAAGTGACTTACACTCGCGCCGTTTTCCCGCCATCTCAGCCCAGTCCCACTGGTGAAACCAGTCGCCATCTTCCGCCACAGCCCGACCGAGGGCCCGGGGTACTTCACTACGTTTCTGGACCGCGCCGGGGTGCCTTGGCGGCTCATCGAGGTGGACGCCGGTGAACCGGTGCCCGCGAGCGTAGACCAGTACGGCGGCCTCGTATTCATGGGCGGCCCCATGAGCGTGAACGACCCGCTGTCCTGGATCCCGCCGGTCCTCGATCTGATCCGCCAAGCGGTCGCAAGAGACGTGCCGGTGCTCGGGCACTGCCTGGGCGGGCAGCTCATGTCCAAGGCGCTCGGCGGGACAGTGTCGAGGACGCCGACCAAGGAGATCGGGTGGGGTGAAGTTCGCGTTGCCGAGAGCGCCGCGGCGCAGGCTTGGTTCGGGCCGGCGTGCAGCGTGTTCATCACGTTCCACTGGCACGGCGAGACGTTCTCCGTCCCGCAGGGCGCCACACCGGTGCTGTCCAGCCCCTGGTGCCAGAATCAGGGCTTCGCCCTCGGGCCCCACTTGGGTCTGCAGTGCCACATCGAGATGACCGGCGAACTGGTGCGCAGTTGGTGCGCGACGGGCGAGCCGGAAATCGCCCGCCGTCCGGGTCCCGCCGTGCAGCCGGTCGCACGCATTCTCGCGGACCTGGACGTGCGTCTGGCCGCGCTGCAGGCCGTGGCCGACCGCGTCTACACTCGTTGGCTGGGTGGTCTCAAAGACTGACGCCCAAAGCGCTACACCCTGCACCCAATGCAGAGGCGCAGAGAACGCAGAGTCCGCAGAGAAAGATCGAGCCAGGAGTCGCGCATCCGACCCTGAGACGGGTCGCTCCCGGCCTTGTCGGCGACGCAGGGCGGGATCACTGATTCGCCAGCATCACGATCGCTCAGATCTTCGCGGAGTGCCCGGACGCGACGCGACATGTCCGGAGACCCATCAAGCACTTTTCTGCGGCCTTCTACGCCCTGTGCGCCTCTGCGTTGAGAAGCTGCAGTAAACGGCGGCAGGCTTTAGTCGCGAAAGTTCTGATACTGCAGCGGGAAGTCGGTGATCGCCTTGCGTACCAGGGCGATCGCATCCTGCAGGGTGTCCTTCTTCGCCCCCGACACCCGCACGGCATCGCCCTGGATGCTCGCCTGGACCTTGAGCTTGCTGTCCTTGATCAGCTTGACGATCTTCTTGCCCAGCTCCTGGTCCACCCCGGTGCGCACGGTGACGGCCTGCTTGACCTTGTCGCCGCCGATCTTCTCGATCTTGCCCTTGTCCAGAGCGCGCACGTCGACGTTGCGCTTGGCGAGCTTGCCGAGCAGCACGTCATAGACCTGGCCGAGCTTGAACTCGTCGTCAGCGAACAGTGTAAGCGCGGTGTCGGCCTGCTCGATCCGCGCGTCGGAACCCTTGAAGTCGAAGCGGTTGGCGATCTCCTTGTTGGCCTGGTCGACGGCGTTGCGCAGCTCGACCTTGTTGACCTCGGAGACGATGTCGAAGCTCGGCATGGGATCCGCTCACGGCTTGATCAGGCGAACCGCAAAGGAGGTGATCGGAAGCGCGGTGCAATCGTCGAACTCCGCGGCGGCCTCCACGGCGTGGCGTGCCAGCTGCTCGGCGTTGCGCGCTGGATCGTCGTAGGCCGAGTACAGGGCGCCCAGCGCGTAGTCGCTGCCGCTGCCATACGCATAGAAGCGGGAGAACTCCTGTACCGTCCGGTGTCCGGATACCCCGAAAATTCCGTGCGAGTTGGCGATCAGCACGTCCATCCGGGAGGACTCCAGCGCGTCCTCCTTGTCCTCCTCGGGCATCAGATAGTAGCGCTGCTTGAGCGTCGAGTGCATGCGGTTCCAGGTGCGAAAGATCTCCTGCGGGCTGCTCAGACGCACCTCGGCCGAGTCGTTGAAGTAATCGCGCAGGATGAGCTTGAAGGTGGCCGACCCGGTGACGGCGATGAAGCTGTCGCCCACCTTCAGGATCTTCTCGTGGTTGGCGATGTACAGGGCGCTCTCCTTGGCCGATCCCCACTTGGTGAGCGTGTCGGCGGCCACGGCGGCCACCCCATCTTTCCTGACGACAGCGACGGTAGTCATGTTTCCCAGAGTCCTGCGCTCGCCTGCGAGTAGGCTCCCGGAGGGTGCCCAGCGTCGGAGGCGGGTTGGATGAGTATAGGAGGGAGGGCGGGGCGGGCCAAGCCCCCGCCCAGACGCGTGGCAAGGAATGGGCCCGGCGCGCGCAGCGTCGCCGTGGGGCGCCGCTATCGGCTTCTAGGCTGATCAGAGTAAACTACTGCTTTATAAGGTATTTCACTCGGCTGGACGGTGCGCCGAGGATTGCCTAGCGATGCCGGAGCTTGGCCGCAATGCGCATGCGCAGCGCGTTGAGCCGGATGAACCCTTCCGCGTCCTTCTGGTTGTAGGCGCCGCGATCGTCCTCGAACGTGGCGATGCTGGTGTCGAAGAGGGAGTCAGTCCTGGACTCACGTCCCACGACCATGACGTTGCCCTTATAGAGCTTGACCCGTACCCAGCCGTTCACGCTGGCCTGGGACGCGTCGATCATCTGCTGCAGCATGCGCCGCTCCGGGCTCCACCAGTAGCCGTTGTAGATCAGCGCGGCATATCGCGCCATCAGGTCATCCTTGAGGTGGGCGACCTCGCGGTCGAGAGTGAGGGACTCCATGGCGCGATGGGCTTTCAGCATGATGGTGCCGCCCGGCGTCTCGTAGCAGCCGCGCGACTTCATGCCGACATATCGGTTCTCCACCAGGTCCAGGCGGCCGACGCCGTGCTTTCCGCCCAGCCGGTTGAGCTCCGTGAGCACCCGTGCCGGGCTCATCCTCGTACCATTGACGGCGACGATGTCACCGTTCTCGTAGGCGAGCTCCACGTATTCCCGCTGGTCGGGCGCTTTTTCCGGGGATACCGTCCAGCGCCACATGTCTTCCTCGGGCTCGACGGCGGGGTCCTCCAGGGCCCTGCCTTCGAAAGAGATGTGTAGCAGGTTGGCGTCCATGCTGTAGGGGCTGCCGCCCTCGCGGTGCTTCATCTCGATGGGGATGCCATGCTGCTGCGCGTAGGCGAGCAAGCGCTCGCGGGAGGTCAGGTCCCACTCGCGCCACGGGGCGATGACCCGGATGTCCGGCTGCAGGGCGTAGTAGCCGAGCTCGAAGCGCACCTGGTCGTTGCCTTTGCCGGTGGCGCCATGGGCCACGGCATCGGCGCCGACCTGACGGGCGATCTCGATCTGACGCTTGGCGATGAGCGGGCGCGCGATGCTCGTGCCCAGCAGGTACTCGCCCTCGTAGATGGTGTTGGCGCGAAACATCGGGAACACGAAGTCGCGCACGAATTCCTCGCGCAGGTCGTCGACGAAGATCTCCTTGACGCCGAACTTCTGCGCCTTGGCCCGTGCGGGCTCCAGCTCTTCGCCCTGGCCGATGTCGGCCGTGAAGGTGACGACCTCGCACTTATAGGTGTCCTGCAGCCACTTCAGGATAACCGACGTGTCGAGTCCGCCCGAATAGGCAAGGACTACTTTTTTGATGTCGCTCATCGCTCAGGTGCGGTTGGGATCGTAGGTTTCTTCCTGCCCAGGTTCGATGTCGCCCTCATAGACGCCGTCGATCCATTCGCCGATGAAGACCTTCCCATCGGGTCGGCGATACTGGCCCTGGCCGTGCGGCTTGCCCATCTTCCACTGGCCCTCGTACCAGCTCCCGTCGGGGGCCTCGTAGCGGCCGTTGCCCTGCTGCAGGCTGTCCTTCCATTCGCCATCGTATTTCCCGCCGTCGCCTCGATACAGGACTCCCCGGCCTTCCGCCCAGCCCAGCTCCAGGTTGCCCTCGTAGCGGTCGTCTTCCTTGCCGTTCAGGTACCACTGCAGCACGCCCTCTCCGTGGGCGAAGCCGTTCTTGCACTCGCCGCTCCACGTGATGGACTCGCCTGCGCGGGGGAACGGGTTGGCGACTTTGCAGCCGCGCTTGTCCGCAATCCACTCCAGGTCCTCGGAAGGCGCTGCGAGCGCCGATGCACCCAGCAAGGCGGCGAGCCATACTAACCCCCTCAGGGTGCTGCGAATTGCGATCTTCATCAGTCGAGTCCTCGTGACAGTACCGTCGTGGACCTCGGCTTCGCCGGGCCACCGTGCTACTCCCTGGGCTATTTGTCGCTGTACCGCTTTACCAGCTTGCCATTTTCCCACAGGCCGCGGATGACCTCGCCCTTGGCCGTGCGATAGACGCCTGGGCCGTCGGGCTGGCCCGCGGTCCAGCCGCCCTGGAAGCTGCTGCCGTCCGCGGCGGTGTAGGCGCCGTAGCCCTCCTGTTTGCCGTCAAGCCAGTCGCCATCGTAAATCGTGCCGTCCGGCGCGCGCAGCTTGCCCCGCCCGGTCAGTCGCCCGTTGGTGAGGGTGCCCTCGTAGCGCGCGCCGGGCTGTCCATCGGTGGTGAACTGCAGCACCCCCTTGCCGTGCATGTAGCCGTCCACGCATGCGCCCGACCAGGACACCGATTCCTTGGGCTTGGGTGTGGGGTTGGCGAGCTTGCAGCCGCGCTTGTCCTTCAGCCACTGCATCTCGCCGGCGGGTTGGGTCTTTTGCTCCTGTGCGCGCAATGCCGCGGGCAGCATGCACAAGAGGAGCACGAATGGGAGCAGGACGTGTCGCATGCTCGCTCCTTTTGTCAGTTGTCTGTCTTGCCGAGGAGTAGGAACTCGATGAGTGCCTTTTGCGTATGCAGCCGGTTTTCAGCCTCGTCCCACACGACGCTCTGCGGGCCGTCGATGACGGCTGCGTCCACCTCCTCGCCGCGGTGGGCCGGGAGGCAGTGCATGAACAGCGCATCGGGCCTCGCCAGCCGCATCAGCTCGGAGTTTACCTGGTAGGCGGCGAACTGCCGCTTGCGCTCTTCGGCCTCATCCTCGAAGCCCATACTGGTCCACACGTCCGTGGCGACCAGGTCCGCGCCCCGGACCGCATCCTGGGGCCGCGAGAAGCGCGCGAGATGCGTGCTGTCGGCTGCGCCGCCGCGGTCCGGCTCGAGCTCGTAGCCGGGTGGCGTGGACACGTGCATCCGGAACCCGAATACCGCGGCCGCCTGCAGCCAGGTGTTGCAGACATTGTTGGAGTCCCCGACCCAGGCGACCGTGCGCCCCGCGATCGACCCGCGGCGCTCGATGAATGTGAAGATGTCGGCGAGGATCTGGCATGGATGGTACTCGTCGGTGAGACCATTGATCACCGGCACGCGCGAGTGAGCGGCGAAGCGCTCCACGATGCTCTGCTCGAAGGTGCGGATCATCACGACGTCGACCATGCGCGAGATCACTTCAGCCACGTCCTCGATGGGCTCGCCCCGCCCGAGCTGCGTGTCGCGGCTGCTGAGGAACAGGGCATGCCCGCCGAACTGGGCCATTCCCGCCTCGAACGAAACGCGGGTGCGCGTGGAGTTCTTCGCGAAGATCATGGCCAGTGTGCGGCCTTTGAGCGGCTGGTATGACGTGCCCTCGCGCTGGCGGTCCTTCAGGATCCGGGCGCGCTCCAGTACGTAGTCCAGCTCGGCCCGGTCGAAGTCTGTCAGCTGGAGGAAATGCCTGACGTTTGCCATTGCGATCGCTCGCTCCGCGCCTGCCTGTTCGGGCGTTCCGTGCGCTTCAACCGGCCACGCCGACTGGCTCGCCCACGAAGGCGTGCAGGAGCCCGCACACGCCCTCGATCAGGGTATGCACTTCGGTCGGCTGGATGATAAGCGGCGGCAGGAGCCGTACTACGGTGTCGGCTGTCACATTGATCAGGAGCCCGTCTGCTCGCGCGAGGTCGACCAGCTCGCCGCAGGGACGGTCGAGCTCGATGCCGACCATCAAACCCTTCCCTCGGATGTCGCGCACAGCCGGGATGCCCGCGAGCGACTCGCGCAGCAAGTCGCGAATCAGACCACCCATGCGCTGGGCGTTGTCCAGCAGACCGTCCTCGGCGATGATGCTCAGCGTGGCATGTGCCGCCGCGCAGGCGAGCGGGTTGCCACCGAAGGTAGACCCGTGGCTGCCGGGCTTGAATACCTGGGCTGCCGCGCCCGCGGCGAGGCAGGCGCCGATCGGCACGCCGTTGCCCAGCCCTTTGGCGAGCGTCATCACGTCCGGGCAAATGCCCAGGTGCTGATGAGCGAACCAGCGGCCGGTGCGGCCGACGCCGGTCTGCACTTCGTCCAGCATGAGCAGCCAACCGTTGCTGTCGCACACCGCGCGAAGCTGCGGGAGGTATCCGTCATCCGGCACGTTCACGCCGCCTTCTCCCTGTACCGGCTCGACCAGCACCGCCACGACGTTCTTGTTGTTGGCGGCCACCGTCGCGAGCGCCGCGAGGTCGTTGTAGGGGACCCTGGCGAAGCCCGTCAACAGCGGCTCGAAGCCCGCCTGCACCTTGCGGCTGCCGGTGGCCGAGAGGGTCGCTATGGTGCGACCGTGAAAAGCCTTCTCCATCACGACGACGGTGGGTTGCTCGATACCGCGCTGATGCCCATATAAGCGGGCGAGCTTGATTGCAGCCTCATTCGCTTCGCAGCCCGAGTTGCAGAAGAACACATTGTCCATCGCCGCCAGCCGGCACAGGAGATCGCCCAAGCGCTCCTGCTCGGGAATCCGGTAGAGATTGGAGGCATGCACGATACGCTCGGCCTGCTCCGTAAGGGCTCGAGCAAAGCGCGGATGAGCGTGCCCGAGACCCGTTACGGCGATCCCGCACAGGGCATCGAGGTAGCGCTTGCCCTGGACATCCCACAACCACACGCCCTGACCGCGCTCGAAGGCGACGGGTTGTCTGGCGTACGTGTTCATCAAATGGCTGGTCATGGAGTGGAAACCTCGCGATCGTCGGACGCGCCGCCGGGGGTGGCAGGTGCTTCGGCGTGAGCAGATGCCCGCGGCTCGATTACTGAACGAGCCGGGCGGGCCGGCGGCAGGCTGCGGAGTCCCTTGAACAAGAATGCAAACGGCGGCCAGAGCCGCCCCACAAAAAGAATACGGCGGCCAGAGCCGCCGTGGAAAATGAGCTAAAGGCTTTTCTGAAGGCTATATGTATCCGAATCGCTGCGGCCTTGCAAGCCCGCCTGCATGGGCTGGCTGGATCGGTCAGCTCTTCAGCCGCTTGAGGCCCTTTTCGTCGGTCGAGGACAGCACCCGCACACAGGGCAGATAACCGTCGTAGACGATGCCGTGCAGTTCTACCCGCTTGTGGCTGCGCATCAGTCCGACCAGGTACTGGACGATGTCCTGCGTGATCACCTGCCCCGGCACCAGCACCGGGATGCCGGGTGGGTAGGGTGTGATCTGATCGGCCGCCACGCGCCCGCTCAGCCCGGCGTTGACCTTGTCGTGCTCGTCCAGCACTGGGACGATCTGTCCGCCGCAGTAGAAGGCGTCGCGCGGCAGGTACTTCAGGTGCGTGAAGCCGGGGATGTCGGGCGTGCGGTAGAGCCGTCGCGGCGCGCGGCGCTCTCGCGCGATGCGCATCAGCGCGTCGTAAAGGCGCGAGACCTTGCTGCGGGTGGTACCGATGGTGAGCAGCAGGCTGAGCGTGTTGAACGTCGATTTCTCCACCTGGATGTTGTAACGCTCGAATAGCTCGTTCTGCAGCTCTTCCACGGTGTACCCGCACTCGGAGATGTCCACCGTCACTTTGGTCGGATCGAGCTGCACGTTGTCGTGCTTGACCTCGTCGGGCAGCAGGTCGTCCAGCTCGAGAACGCGGAACACGCCGGTGGAGTTGATCTGCGCGCGCAGCTCCTGCGCCAGGGCGAGCGTGCGCGACAGCAGCTTGTAACCCTCCATCACTGCCTGCTTGCGGGCCACATCCAGGCTCGCGATCATGCTGTACTGCGGGCTGGTGGAGGTGTGCATGTTGAAGTTCTCCCGGAAGATGTGCTCGTTGAAGTCCGGGTCGTTGACGTGGATCATGCTGGCCTGGGAGAAGGCCGACAGCACCTTGTGCGTGCTCTGGGTGGCGTAGTCCGCCCCCGACTCGATCGCCGTGGGGCGGAACGCCGGGTGGAAGCGCGCGAACCCGTACCAGGCCTCGTCCACCACCACCCTGATCTGCTTGGCGTGGGCCGCCTCGATAATGGGCGCGAGGTCGTAGCGCAGGCCGTCGTAGGTGCAGGAGGTCAGCACCAGGGCCTCCGCGTCGGCGTGCTCCTCGATCGCCTTGAGCAGGGTCTTCTTCGGGATCGGGCCGAAGATGCCGTGCTTGCGGTTGACCGACGAGTCGAGGTAGATGGGGTGCGCGCCCGACAGCACCACGCCGTGATGCACGGACTTGTGACAGTTGCGATCCAGCAGCATCTTCTCGCCGGGTGCGATCAGGGTCTGGAAGATGACCTTGTTGCCGGTGGAAGTGCCGTTGGTTGCGAAGAAGGTGCGGCGCGCGCCGAAAGCCTTGGCCGCCTTCTTCTGTGCCTCCAGGATGACGCCGGTGGGCTCCATCAGCGAGTCGAGCGTGGGCACCGAGACCGACAGGTCGGCGTCGAAGACGTGCTCGCCCATGAACTCATAGAAGTCGTCCACCCATGGACTGTCGCGCAGCGAGTCGCCCGAGCTGTGGCCGGGGGTGTGCCAGGCGTCCTTCGCCATCAGCACGTAGCTCTTCAGCGCGTCGTAGAACGGCGTGTCGGAGCGCTCCTGGAGCTGGGCATTGAGGATGCGGTAGATGCCGCGATGGTCGCGCTCCTCGCGATAGAAATAGCCGTCCACCGCCTCGGTGAACAGCGCGTCGACCACCTCGTCCTCCTGCTCCTGGGCAATGAGGATGTAGACGTCCAGCTCCGGGCGCAGGCGCGTGATCCGCTGCACCAGCTCGAGTGCGGACATCTGCAGCATGCGCGAGCCGGCCGAGCCGTTGCTTTTCAGGGTATAGAGCGTGTCGTCGACGATTACCGCCTGGATGTCGCCGTCGTCCTCGATCGCCTTGAGGGCGTCGCGCGCGGTCGTGACCCCGGTGAAGACGATGCCCAGAGGGTTATGGAGGCTCTTGGCGGCAGCGTTCAAGCCCTTGATGAGCTCCTTGAGCACCAGGGTCTCGTCGTTGATCACCAGGATGCGGCTGACCGGGTTGCGCATGCCAGGACCCCTATCCATGGGCGATGGAGCTCGGGGGAGCCACCGGGGAACTCTGGTAGGATTGCGTGCCACGCCCACGCCCCCGATTCATGTCCGACGCGCCGCGCGAGATCATCATCACCGGCATCACCGAATCGGGCACAACCTTCGGCCCCAGCGACTGGGCGGAGCGCCTCTGCGGCGTCATGTCACTGTTCGGGGAGAACCAGCGCATCAGCTACTCGCCCTTCGTGCGGCCCATCGTGTCCGGAGGGGTGCGGTGCGTGGTCGTAGACGCGCGGCTCGCAGCACTGCAGGCGGAGGCTTTCGAATCTCTCATCGGCTTCGCCCGAGACAACGAGCTCAAGGTGCGAAGCGGGAGGGAGGTGCCGCGCGCGACGCCACCCCGGGACGTTCCGAGTGGATCCGCAGGTGGCGGCCAGCTGCAGTCCTCACCGGTAACCGGATGATCTCCGGTCGGGCGGGTACCCACGCTGGCGGATGGACCGAGCGCTCAGGCCAATGCCTTGATGGCGGCCTGCAGCCGGCTCTTGTAGCGGGACGCCGCGTTGACGTGAACCGTACCCTTGCGTGCCACCGAGTCGATCGCGCTGCGGGAGGCGTCCAGCGCGGCCTGCGCGGCAGCCTTGTCGCCGCCGGCGATGGCCTTGCGCACGCGCTTGATGGCAGTGCGGAACTCGGAGCGGAGAGAGGCGTTCTGGGCGCGACGCGTCTCGGATTGGCGGGCGCGCTTGCGCGCCTGCGCGGTGTTGGCCATTGACGACTCCTTTGGGAGGCTTAAGGCTTTGAAAAAGGGCGTAAGGATACTGGCTCGGCGCCCGCAAGGCAAGGCCCGCAGCGCGGCCCGGCCGCTACCCGAGGGTCGCCTTTGAACCTGCTCAGGGCGCTCGTCACCGTCAGCGGGATGACGCTGATCTCGCGCATTTTTGGCTTCGTGCGCGATGTCGTGATCGCACGGGCGTTCGGTGCCGGCCTGTACACCGACGCGTTCTTCGTCGCCTTCAAGCTGCCCAACCTGCTGCGCCGGATCTTCGCCGAAGGGGCCTTCTCGCAGGCCTTCGTTCCCATCCTGGCGGAGTACAAGTCCCAGCGCGGCGAGGCGGATACCCGCGTGTTCTTGGACCACGTCGCGACGTTGTTGGCGCTGGCGCTGTTCGTGGTGAGCGTGCTGGGGATCCTGGCAGCGCCGCTGATCGTCTATGTCAGCGCACCCGGCTTCGCCGCTGTGCCCAGCAAGTTCGACCTCACGGTCCAGCTTCTGCGCATCACCTTCCCCTACATCCTGTTCATCTCTCTGGCCTCGCTTGCCGGCGGCATCCTCAATACTTACAGCCGCTTCGCCATCCCGGCTTTCACCCCGACCCTGCTCAACCTCTGTTTCATCGGGTTTGCCCTGTGGCTGGCGCCGTTTTTCGATCCGCCGGTGCTGGCATTGGCTTGGGCGGTCTTTGCCGGAGGGCTGCTCCAACTGGGGTTTCAGCTCCCCTATCTCGCCCGCCTGAAGCTGCTTCCCCGCCCACGCCTGAACCTGCGCGATCCGGGTGTGTGGCGGGTGCTGAAGCTGATGGGTCCGGCGATTTTCGGTGTGTCCATCGGCCAGATCAGCCTGTTGATTAATGGCATCTTCGCCTCCTTCCTGGTTACCGGCAGTGTGTCGTGGCTGTACTACGCCGACCGGCTCATGGAGTTCCCGACCGGTGTCCTGGGGGTAGCGTTGGGGACCATCCTCCTGCCCAGTCTGTCGAGAAGCTTCGCGGAGCGCACCGCCGAGGAGTACTCCCGGCTGCTCGACTGGGGCCTGCGGCTGACCCTGCTGCTCGCGCTGCCGGCGGCGCTGGGGCTCGCCATCCTGGCCACGCCGCTGATCGCCACCCTGTTCCATCACGGCGCCTTCGACGGCCACGACGTGGCGATGACCAGCCGGGCGCTCACAGCCTACAGCATCGGGCTGGTGGGGCTGATCCTGGTGAAGGTGCTGGCGCCGGGCTTCTACGCCCGCCAGAACATCAAGACGCCGGTCAAGATCGGTGCGGTCACACTCATCGCCACCCAGTTCATGAACCTTGCGTTCATCTACCCGATGCGCCACGCGGGCTTGGCCTTGGCCATCGGGCTGGGCGCCTGCCTCAACGCCGGGCTGCTGTACCGCAAGCTGCGCCAGCACGGGGTCTACCAGCCACAGCCAGGCTGGGCCGGGTTCGCCGGCCAAGTCGCCGCGGCGCTCGTGGCCATGGGCCTGGTGCTGTGGTTCGCGATGGGGAGTCTGGAGAGCTGGCTGCACGGCGGCGCGCTCGCGCGGACGCTGCGTCTGACCCTGGTCGTCGCGGCCGGGGCGGCGAGCTACTTCACCGTGCTCGCGTTGCTGGGGGTGCGGCCACGCGACTTCGTCAAGCGGGGGGCCGCGTAAGCTAGAATTAGCAGCTTTTGGCTCCCGCGGGGGCCCGTCGCCACTGTCCATGCTCGTTCTGCGCCATCTCCCGACCGAACCGGCTCGCCCGGTGGGGCTGACCATCGGCAACTTCGACGGTGTGCACTTGGGGCATCAGGCCATGCTCGAGCGCGTGACCCGCGCCGCACAGGAGCGCAGTGTAGCGTCCTGTGTCATGACCTTCGAGCCGCATCCGCGCGAGTTCTTCGCGCCCGACCAGGCGCCCACGCGCCTGACGTCGCTGCGGGAGAAGCTGGAGCTGTTCGCCCAGCTCGGCCTGGAGCAGGTGCTGGTGTGCCGGTTCGACTACGATTTCGCGCGCGTCTCCGCCGAAGAGTTCGTCGTGCGCATCCTGGTGCAGGGGCTCGCAGTGCGTTGGGTGCTGGTGGGGGACGATTTCCGCTTCGGCGCCCGGCGCAGCGGAGACTTCGATATGCTGCTGCGCTTCGGGCGCGAGCATCGCTTCGAAGTGGTGCGGATGGACAGCTGCGCGGTGGACGGCCTGCGCGTGTCCAGCACGGCGGTACGGGAGCGCCTGGCTGCCGGTGACCTGGCCGGCGCGACGCGGCTGCTGGGGCGGCCCTACAGCATCAGCGGGCGGGTCGTGCACGGCGATCGTCTGGGGGCGCAGCTCGGGTTTCCGACCGCCAACGTGGGGCTGGAGCACAACCGGCCGCCGGTGATGGGGATCTTCGTGGTGGAGGTGCAAGGGCTCGGCCCGGCGCCCTTGCCCGGCGTGGCCAGCCTGGGCGTGCGCCCGACCGTGAGGGCAGGCGGCGCGCCGACGCTCGAGGTGCATCTGTTCGACTTCGACCGCGACATCTACGGGCGGCGCGTGCAGGTGAGGTTCCTGCACAAGCTGCGCGACGAGGAGAAGTATCCGGACCTGGCCACACTGACTGCCGCGATCGCCCGGGACGTAGCTGCGGCTCGGGACTTCTTGAGGAATACTTCTTACCTCTCACCACGAAGACACGAAGACACGAAGAGTGCTTAGATTGCGGGGCAGCAATGACCAGATTGCTGCGAGAGGGACAGATGGACAGGTCCTCGAGATGCTCATCTGGCCAGGTGCGGGCGGCACCTCAGGTCGGTGCTGGATAATGCCGTGTCGGTGTGCTCTTACTCGGGTAAAGCTTTTCTTCGTGCCTTCGTGTCTTCGTGGTGAGCGGTAAGGTTTTTTGGGCGGCTTCTGAGAGCAATGGCTGATTACAAGAACACACTGAATCTTCCGGATACCCCCTTCCCCATGCGCGGCGACCTCGCCAAGCGCGAGCCGCTGTGGGTGAAACAATGGCAGGAGGGCAAGCTCTACGAGCGGATCCGCAAAGCGTCGCAGGGCCGCCCCAAGTTCGTGCTGCACGATGGCCCGCCGTATGCCAACGGCGACATCCACATCGGCCACGCGGTCAACAAGATCCTCAAGGACATCGTGGTCAAGAGCAAGTCGCTGGCCGGGTTCGACGCGCCCTACGTGCCGGGGTGGGACTGCCACGGGCTGCCGATCGAGCATCAGGTGGAGAAGCTGCACGGCAAGAACATCCCGGCCGCCGAGTTCCGCCGCCTGTGTCGCGCCTACGCGCAGACCCAGATCGAGCGCCAGCGCGCCGATTTCATCCGGCTCGGTGTCATTGGCGATTGGGACGATCCCTATCTCACCATGAACTTCAAGGCCGAGGCCGACATCATCCGCTCCCTGGGTCGGATCGAGGCGCGCGGGTATCTGTATCAGGGCGCCAAGCCGGTGCACTGGTGCATCGACTGCCGGTCGGCCCTCGCCGAGGCGGAGGTGGAGTACGAGGACCGCACGTCGCCAGCCATCGACGTCGGCTTCGCTGTCGAACAGCCGCGCCAGCTCGCCCGGCCGTTCGGCTTCACGCACCTGTACGAGCCTGCCTTTGCGGTGATCTGGACCACCACGCCCTGGACCCTGCCGGCGAACCAGGCGGTGTGCGTGCATCCCGACCTGCACTACAGCCTGGTGCGCACGCCCAAAGGGCTGCTGGTGCTGGCCGAGGACCTGCGCGAGCAGTGCCTGCAGCGCTATGGCTTGCCGGGCGAGGTGCTGGCGACCGCGAGCGGCCGTGCTCTCGAGGGGCTGGAGCTGTACCACCCGTTCTACCAGCGCAAGGTGCCGGTGATCCTGGGCGAGCACGTCACGCTGGATGCGGGCACGGGGCTCGTCCATACCGCACCCGCTCACGGCCTGGAGGACTACGTCGTCGGCATGCGCTACAACCTGCCTTCGGACAACCCGGTGGACGACAACGGGCGCTTCTACGACTGGGCGGAGATCGTCGGCGGCCTGAGCGTCTGGGACGCCAACCAGGTGATCATCGACACCCTCGCGCAGAACCAGCGCCTGCTGAAGGCCGAGACGATCACCCACAGCTACCCGCACTGCTGGCGCCACAAGACGCCCATCATCTTCCGCGCAACGCGCCAGTGGTTCATCGGCATGGACTCCAACCATCACGCGGGAGGCGGCCCGCTGCTGCGCGAGGTGGCCCTCCAAGCCGTCGCGGACACCGAGTTCTTCCCGGGATGGGGGCGCGCACGTTTGGACGCGATGATTCGCAACCGGCCGGACTGGTGCGTCTCGCGGCAGCGCAACTGGGGTGTGCCCATGGCGCTGTTCGTGCACAAGGACACCGGCGAGCTGCATCCGCGCACCGGGGAACTGATCGAGCAGGTGGCCAAGCGTGCAGAGGAGCGGGGCATCGACGCGTGGTTCGAGCTGCGTGCCGAGGAACTGCTGGGCGCGCAGGCCCAGGACTACCAGAAGGTGCCCGACACCATGGATGTATGGTTCGACTCCGGCACCACTCACGCCAGCGTGCTGGAACGGCGTTCCGACCTCACCAAGCCGGCCGATCTGTACCTGGAGGGCTCGGACCAGCACCGCGGCTGGTTCCAGTCCTCACTGCTTACCGGTTGCGCGATCGACGGCCGTGCGCCATACAAGCAGCTGCTGACCCACGGCTTCGTGGTGGACGGGCAAGGCCGCAAGATGAGCAAGTCGCTCGGCACCGGGACGGCGCCCCAGGAAGTGTCGGGTACGCTGGGTGCGGAGATCCTGCGCCTGTGGGTGGCTGCAACCGACTACTCGGGCGAGCTGTCCATCTCCCAGGAGATCCTCAAGCGCGTGGTCGAGATGTATCGCCGCATCCGCAACACCCTGCGCTTCCTGCTGGCGAACGTTTCGGACTTCGATCCGAAGCATCACCTCCTACCGGTGGAGCAGTGGGTCGAGCTGGATCGCTATGCCTTGCTGGTGGCTGAGGCTTTGCAGGCGGACGTCCTGCGTGACTACGAGCGCTACGAGTTCCACTTCGCAACGCAGAAGCTGCACAACTTCTGCTCAGAGCTCCTGGGTGCTTTCTACCTGGACATTCTCAAGGACCGGCTCTACACCTGCGGCGCGGGGAGCCAAGCGCGCCGGTCCGCCCAGAGCGCGCTCCACCACATCACCCACAGCCTGCTGCGGCTGTTCGCACCCATCCTGAGCTTCACGGCAGAGGAAGCCTGGGGCCATTTCGTCCGCGACGAGCGCGACAGCGTGTTCCTGCATACGGCCTGTGTGCTGCCGGAAGTGGGTGGAGGCGAAATTCTGCACAAGCGCTGGACATCGGTGCGCGAGGTGCGTGCCAACGTGCAGAAGGAGTTGGAGCAGCTGCGCGTGAAAGGCGAGATCGGCTCGTCCCTCGCGGCCGAGGTGGAAGTTCTGGCGAGCGGCGACCGCTACCAGGCGCTTGCCGCGCTGCGTGACGATCTGCGCTTCGTGCTGATCACTTCCCAGGCGCAGGTGGTGCAGGTCGGCTCGGAGGCGGAGGAGATGGTCAAGGTCCGGGCGAGCCGTCACGCCAAGTGTCCGCGCTGCTGGCACTACCGTGCCGACGTGGGCACCGATTCCACGCACCCCGACCTGTGCGGACGTTGCGTCGCCAACCTGCATGGCGCGGGGGAGCCGCGCAGCCATGCCTGAGCTGTCCATGGCAGCACCGGCCGCGCGCGTGATTCCGTGGTGGGCGTGGCTTCCGGTCAGTGCCGGCGTTGTCGGGCTGGATCAGCTCACGAAGTGGCTGATTCAGCAGATACTCACCTTTGGGCAGTCGATCCGGGTGCTGCCCTTCTTCAACCTGGTGCTGGTGTACAACCCGGGAGCGGCCTTCAGTTTCCTGAGCAGCGCACCGGGCTGGCAGCGCGACCTGTTCGTTGCCATTGCGCTGGCGGCCAGCGCGCTCATCGTGTTCCTGCTGCGCAAGTATGCGCACGACCGGCTGTTTTGCTTCGCGCTATCCTTGATCCTGGGCGGCGCCATCGGCAACCTGATCGACCGCATGCTGCTGGGCGCGGTGGTGGATTTTCTCGACGTGCATGCGTTCGACTACCACTGGCCGGCGTTCAACCTGGCGGACAGCGCGATTACGCTGGGCGCGGGGTTGTTGATCTGGGATAGTCTGCGACGCCCTCGAGTGAGATCTGCATAGTGAACAGACTGAACCACACAGGCACAAAGACACAGGGAAAAGAACCGATAAAGTCCGGGTCGGGGGATGAGGTTCCGTGCCAGAGACGCTTCGTTCTTCTGTGTGCCTCTCTGTCTCTCTGGTGAGGTGTACGTATGGCGGACTGGGCGAAGATCGTAGAAGCGAAAATCCGCGTCGCGAAGCAGGGCCGCAAGCCCTCCAGGCCGAGCGGTGATGCGCGTGTGCCGCCGGGCCAGAAAGTGGTGACCGACTTTCCGGTGCTCGACTTGGGCATCCTGCCGCCAGTCACCGAGGCCACCTGGAAGCTGCGGCTGCACGGCCTGGTCGAGCAGGAGTCGGTTCTGGACTGGGCTACCCTGCGCGCCTTGCCGCAGGTGCAGCGCGTGTCCGACTTCCACTGCGTAACGCGCTGGTCGCAGCTGGACATGGACTGGGAAGGCGTGCTGGCGCGCGAGGTGGTCATGCTCGCGAGGCCGCTTGCCGAGGCGCACTTCGTTACCCTGCACGGTGCCGACGGCTACACCACCAACCTTCCGCTGGAGGCGCTGCTCGACGACGACGTGCTGATCGCCCACAGCGTGCTGGGCAAGCCGCTCGCCTCCGAGCACGGCGGGCCGGTGCGATTGGTGGTACCGGCGCGCTATGGCTGGAAGAGCGCCAAGTGGCTCAGCGCGATAGAGTTCCACGCCGAGGATCGGCCGGGATTCTGGGAGGTGCGCGGGTATCACAACGAGGCCGTTCCGTGGAAGGAGCAGCGGTTTTCTTCGGATGCTTGACCTTCAACCTCTCACCACGAAGACACGAAGGCACGAAGAAAAGCGAAGGAGATCGCAGCGTGAGACCGCAAGCATGCCGAACTCGCCACTTGCGAGAACGCGGGGGATCAGTTTCATCCTTCGTGCCTTCGTGGTGAGAGGTTCTTTTGCCTGAGTGAGACATCGCCGTGATAGTGATCCTGGCCAAACCGAGAGGCTTCTGCGCCGGCGTGGACCGCGCCATCGAGATCGTCGAGCGTGCACTGCGGCTGCACGGCGCCCCGATCTATGTCCGCCACGAAGTCGTCCACAACAAGTATGTCGTCGACGATCTGCGCACCAAGGGCGCGGTGTTCGTCGAGGACCTGGCCAAGGTCCCGGCCGGCAGCACGGTGGTGTTCAGTGCCCACGGTGTTTCCCAAGCCGTACGGCATGAGGCCGAGGTGCGAGGGCTCAAAGTGTTCGATGCTACCTGCCCTCTGGTCACCAAGGTGCACGTGGAGGTCAGCCGCATGCGTGAGCAGGGGCGCGAGATCGTCATGATCGGCCACCGCGGGCACCCCGAAGTGGAGGGGACGATGGGGCAGAGCGACGGCGGGATCTACCTGGTGGAGACGACCGCAGATGTGGCGGCACTGGCGGTGCGCGACGAGAGCAACCTCGCATACGTAACCCAGACCACGCTATCGGTTGACGACGCGGCGGTCATCGTTGCCGCCCTCAAGGCGCGGTTCCCGACCATCCTCGGGCCTAAGCGCGACGACATCTGCTATGCCACCCAGAACCGCCAGGACGCGGTGAAGGCATTGGCGGAGCAGGCGGACCTGGTGCTCGTGGTCGGTTCGCCCAATAGCTCGAACTCCAATCGGCTGCGCGAAGTAGCGCAGAACATCGGGGTCGCGGCCTACATGGTGGATACTGCCGCCGATCTCGATCCGAAGTGGCTTACCGGCAGATCGCGTATCGGCATCTCGGCTGGCGCCTCCGCACCAGAGGTGCTGGTGCGCGAGCTGGTCGATCGCCTGCGCGGGCTTGGCGCCACCGAAGTCAGGGAGATGGGCGGAATCGAGGAATCGGTGGTGTTTCCGCTGCCGCGCGGCCTCGCAGGCTAGCTGGCCAAGCAAAAGCCCCGCCGAAGGGCGGGGCTTCGCTCGAGCCTCGCGGCAAGCGAGGCGGATGCGGACTGTTAGCGGATCAGCTCGCGCCAGGAGGTGCGCCTGCCGGTGATGGTCCCGCTACCCACGTCCACCTCGAAGGGTGTCTTCACGCCGCCCGCGTCGGTAGCGATGGCCTTCAACTTCCCGTCCGGGAGGCGGAACACGACCACGCCGACCGTGATGGCGTTGGTGAGCTTCTTGGCCACCGTCTTCCCCGGGCTGGTCGACACGTATGTCCCGGACCGGTAGTCGAACTGATACACCCAGCTGTCGCCACCCAGCGAGCAGGCGTCCTTGTTGGGGACGTTGGTGACGACCACGAGCGTGCCCAGCACCAGCTGCGGATCGATGTTTACCCGCTCACCGGGACTCTCGTTACTGGGGTTGAAGTCGACGTACCAGCCGTCGGTGCTGTCCAGATCGACAGCGTTAGTGCTCGACGTCCGGCCGATGGCGGTGACCGGAATGATGTCCTGCTTGACCAGGCTCTTGCGCAGATCGGAGTACAGCTCGCCCTTGTCCTTGAAGGCATACAGGCTCTGCTGGTAGGCGTCCGTGGCCGGGGGGATCCAGGTCGCGGGGTCCTGCAGATCGCTCACGCCAAGGTAGCGGCCGGTGCCCACGTAGATCACCCGGTGCTTGTCGACCTGCCCGAGCTCAGGGCGCGTGGTGACCGACTGCGGCCGGCCTGAGCCATCCACCAGCTGCGCGAGCTTCTGCACGGCCGGCGGGGAGACCGACAGGTCGAAGCGCCAGAAGTTGCCGAGGAGGTCGCCGCCGTAGGCCCACTTGCCGGTGTTGTCCAGGGCGAAGTTGTCGGCCCAGACCGCGATCTTCGCCAATCCGGATGGAGTGGTCGTGTCGCCGGCGCCAGTGCCAACCTTCTCGAGGATCTTGCCGGTGAGCGGATTGAGCACGTACAGGTAGCCTTTGCCGTCAGCGCTCGTGCCGTCAGGGTTCGTGCCGACGTTGTTGTACCCGGAGGTGACCAGCACGACCCACTCGCCGTCTGAGGCCCGCTTGGTGATCACCGGACTGCCGTAGGTCAAACCGAGATCCTTGTCCGCGACTGCGCAGAGCGTGTCCGTGTGGCAAAACTCCCATAGGCTCTTCGGTGCGGTGGGCTGAGTGATGTCGAGCGCGTAGTAGCCGCGCCCGCCGCCGTTCAGCGCGCCGACCAGAATGGTCCGCCACTGCAACCCGTCGAACATGTCCATCACCTCGATCCAGCCGTCCACGTAGTAGCGGTGCTTGGTCGCGTAGCTCTTGTCGGCGAGCTTGTACATCTCCGGCATGACCATCCGGGGGACATAAGCCCACAACTCATTGCCGTTGTCGGCGTTGATAGCGTGCAGCATGCCGTCGTTCGCGGCGATATACAGCACCGCTTGGCGGCTGCTGTTGGCCGCCTTGAAGGTGGCGTAGTCCGGCGTCACCGCATCGGCGAAGGCGAAGGTCGGACTGCGCACGTACACCGGCTTGGAGTTGACCGTGTCGCCGAGCGCGTGCGGGCGGCTGCGGTAGATAGTGCCGTTGAACCCGGTTTGCCCGCGCAGGTAGCGGACCATATTCGCGCCGTTGTTGGCGTCGGCCTGCTGGGTCGCGTCCAGGTCCGGGCACTGGGAGAGAGCGCTGCAGCGGGCCTCGAAGAACTTCTTCTCGTCCGTGCTCATCACCCCGAAGTCGAACTTCTTCAACCCATCTGTGCCAGACGGATCGCGCGTGAGGATCGTGCGCGAGTCCGTCGTGTCCGAGACCATGGCGTCCAGTTGCTTCTGCGCCGACCACTTGATGGCGGTCACGATCTGGCCGGAAGCGGGGTCGATATCCTGGGCGACGATCTCTCCCGCCCACTCCATCGTGGTATAGGTCGAACTGAAGATGGCTCGATCCGTGGGCGTGATGTTGGGGCTGCTGGTCGCAGAGGCCGCGGCCGACGCGGTGCGTGTCTGCAAGCTGGAGATGGCATCACTGAGGCCGTCGGAGAGCGCTCTGGGGTCCTGGGCGAGGTAGAACTTCCCCCGACCGTTCGCCGCGGCGTGCCAGAGGTCATCCAGTGCGCTCAAATCGTCCGATTTCGGCACCGGCCAGTTGCAGGTCCCGCTGGTCCAGCTGCAACCCGAGCTGCCTGCCCTGATGTTCGCGAAATCGCCGGTCTTGGCGGTCTCGTAGTCGGGGCGGTACGTCATCAGCCCGTCGACGATTCCGAGCGTGAACGTGACCATGTGCTGCTCGGGGTTGATGTCCTTGCTCGTGGTCGGCACGTTGGGTTTGGACACGTCGGTGCCAAGCGCTCCCTTGGAGCCGTTGGGTCGCAGGTCGGTCTTATAGTAGTAGAGGGCGACATCGGCCAGAGTGTCGTATGCCCCGCTCAGGGCGCCGTCGTAGGTGCCGGTGCTGCGGCTGGACCACTTGGGGTCCGTGGTCAAGTCCTTGTTGTCCTGGTTGCCGATGTCACCGCCACTGACGGTCTGGCCGTCGTTTCCGTTCCAGTAGCCATCCGTAGTCAGCAGTGCAAAGTTCTGCTGGCAGGAGTACTGGACCGGGTCGTCATTCATGCCGGCATTGATGCCGTCGGTCTCGCCCGCGTAGTGGCGGCCGACCCGCGACAGCGCCTCACGCAGGGGCGTGCGGTTGTTGGCCGTCTGCTGGTACAACGTCTTGTACCAGTCCTCGCGGTGGCTGGGGCTGAATTCGGAGATCTTCAGATACTTGCCGCTGGCGCTGACATCGCCCGGGTTGATGGTGATGAAGCCGACGCGGTAGTTCTCGTCCAACCGGTCGAAGGCGCGCCCGGCCGAGGTTTTCATCATCTTCAGGCGCGTGCGGTAGTAGGCATACCAGTTGCCGAAGTTGGTGATCTCCTCAGCGTAAGTGCAGGTAGTGCCAGCGCAATCGCTACGCGTCGTCGCCTTCGGGTAGCTCTTGCCCGAGACGATATTCACGCGCGAGAATGTGCCATAGCGCGGATACGTGTGGCTGTTATCGTACTTCACCTGGCATCGCGGCCTGCCACTGGAGGTCCCGCTTTGGGCGGAGGTGCTGTTGGCCATGCTTGTGCTTTGGCACCACCGCACGGGAGCCGGGAACACGTACGTCCCGCTCGATGCCGTAGCCAGCTGACAAGTGATCAGGCTGGCGTCGCTGCAGTACTCCTTCGGGTCGATCTTGAAGTAATGCGCTGGCCCTTCGCGGGTCTTGGGACGGCTGAAGGTGGCGTCCGGGTAGGAGCTGTTGGTGCCCACCTTGCTGCTGGTGTCGACCGGGTACTGGAAGGTGATGAGGGTAGTGCCGGCCATCCCGTTTCGGGCACAGTTGGACCCGTACGGATCGTCACCACTATTCTTGCAATAGACCATCTCGGGATACTGGGTGGTCAGGTCGATCTTGTTGCTCGAAGTGAACGGATCGATTAGGACGTCGGTGGGCGTGCTCTGATTCCCCATGCTGCTGCCGTCGAAATTCTTTGCCGGCGAGTAGGTGATCCGGGGGTTGTAATAGACGGTGTTGAACTCGGCTGCGTAGTAAGGGGGATCGCCTGCACGGCAGTCGTCGGTGCTATCACTGCGTCGCTTGCACTTGTTTCTGTCGATGACAACGTCGGGCAGGTAGTCCCATCCCATGCTCCCCGAGTCGTCCAGGATGAACATGAAGTTCGGCGCGACCGCGAAGTTCGATGCACTGGACAGCGGTGTGTTGGAGATGT
>Ga0105100_10000143_pt1 | contig 40001 bp, 38 predicted proteins | sample PPLLak12cMay2015_2_FD_87033 | JGI IMG/M metagenome (GOLD analysis project Ga0105100, IMG submission 87033) | Freshwater sediment microbial communities from Prairie Pothole Lake near Jamestown, North Dakota, USA - PPLs Lake P8 Core (1) Depth... | ecosystem: Environmental > Aquatic > Freshwater >... | reverse complement strand
CATCCATGGGCAAGGCCTCCTGGCCCGCGAAAACTAAAAGCACCGCCAGAGCGGCGAGGCCGGCGAAAGACGACGTCCTCATTCCTTTGCATGATCTTGATACGGTGGACATTGCATCCTCTCTGATCGATCACCGCTCTCACGGGAGCCTGCCCACCTGCCAGGGCTGTTCAGGGGCCCCCGGCCTCACGACGTACAAGCCTCCAGCTCCGGAGGCGGGCTGAACAACCCGCTGATCCAGCGCTCCGGAAAGGCTTCCATGCCGTTGCCGGCGCCGAGGAGGGCGCCCAGCACGGCTCCCCGGTAAGCATTGTCCCCTCCCAGGCTGGTGTTGGCGATGAGGCCCTGCTGCAGATCGTTGTGGTACTTGAGGGCCAGGTAGAGCACCGCCGGCACGGAGTCATCCACATAGCAGGCCGTGCTGAGCCGCTTCCCCACAACCACATCGTCCGGCTCCGAGAGCCAGTTCCTGAAAGGGTGTCCCCAATAAGGGCTGTCCTGCCTTTGGATGCCTTCGAGCAGAACCTCCCGGAGGGGTCTTCCTCCGAGGACCTGGAGGAGAACATGGATCAACAGGGAGGCCGCAGTCCGCATCTTCGAGCCCGGATGGGTGAGGGATAGATGCTCCAGGGCGGCTTCCACCGCCATTTCGGGTTGGCTTCGGTAGAAGGCGGCAATGGGGAAGACGCCCGCCAGTCCCCCAATGTGCTTTTCCTCCACGCCGCACTGGCGCAAAGGCACACCGCGTGCGCGGCGGCTGAAGAAGTTCCGATGGCATTCCTCGATGTAAGTGTCCCGATGCCTGCCCGGAGTGGTCATGAAGTCGAGGTATCTCCTGAGGTAGTCATCGGCGTCGTATCCCCTCTGCTCATTCAGGGACTCGATGAGCAATGCACACAGGCGGAGGTTCAAGGTGTTCTCTCCTGCCTGCAGGAACTGATGGTAATGAACCCCTCGGCGCCCCCAATATTGTGCCTGGTCATGGAGGATGTCCCCCAGTGAATTGGGCGACTGGTAGGAGGAGCGCCAGAGAATGCTGTCCGGGTGAGGATTTCGAGGGGCCACGTATTCCGTCACGAGCCCGTAGTCCCGAAGCAGGGCGTGTCGGTCGTAGTACCAGTGGACCGGCATGGCCAGCGCATCGCCCACGAAGAGGCCGTAGAGCGTCGCTCGGCAGAGCGATGCCGGGGATCTGTGCCCGGAATCGACGGGGCTCTCCGGCTGCTCAACGCTCGGCATCGATCAAGCCCGGCGAATGGTTGACGACGTCCAGTTCAACGCACTCATCCAGTTCCTGCTGGGTGGCATCCTTGGCCTGCTTCATGGAGTGCAGGGGACACAGCCATTCGTTGCCGGAACTGTCCTTCACCTTCACATACTTGGGTAGACTTTGTTTGGTTTCCGCCATGTCTTCCTCCAGGGTTAATGTTTCGTTTAGTTGAAGACTACTTTAATCACTCCATGACAAAACGAGAAGGAGAGCCCCCCAATATCATGCAAATCGAGGATTTCGCATGTGGGGAGCTCCAGAATCTGGGGCTCAAGCCGGGGAAATGCCTCTGTGGACTTGAATTGGAGCTCGATTTATGGGTAAGTGTTCGCGCTGCGCCGCAGAGCGCGCGGGGGCAGCGGGAGGGGCGGCGACAGCCCCATGAACCTTGAACCGATTTGACCCGCAAATCAGGGAGGGAGCACACCATGGGACAGGCAGACGCCGTGATGGCCGAGGCCCGGGGCTTCACCAAAAGCCGGGTGATCCTGACGGCAGCGGAGCTGGATCTTTTCACCCGCCTGGATGAAAGCGCGAGTGCCGCCGAGGAGCTGGCAGAGGTGCAGGGGCTGGATCTCCGGGCTTTGACCCGGCTTCTGGACTGCCTGGTCACCCTGAATCTCCTGAAGAAGGACAAAGGGGTCTACAGTCCCACCGAGAGCGGCTCATTCTACTCATCCCGGCATCCCGAGACCGTATTGCCCATGGTTTTACATCTGAACCGCCTCTGGAGAACCTGGAGCGACCTCACGGACCTCGTGAGAACCGGCGGGCACCATCAGAGGGAGTCGGGGCTCCAGATGGGTGACGAAGACTGGAAATCCTTCGTCGCCGCCATGCATGTGGTCGGTCGTGAGCTTTCCCTCACCATAGCCGCTGATTACGATCTGAGCCGATTCAGACGCCTGCTGGATGTCGGCGGGGCATCGGGCACCTATACCGTAGCGTTTCTCCGGAAAAACCCGAGCATGACGGCCGTCATTTTCGATTTCGAGAACGTCCTTGCCATGGCACGGGAGAGCATGGCCGAGGAAGGGCTTCAGGACCGCGTGGAACTGGTGACGGGAGACTTCTACCATGACGAGCTCCCCACGGGATGCGACCTCGCACTCCTTTCGGCCATCATTCACCAGAACAGCCCCGAAGAGAATCTGAGCCTTTACGAGAAGGTCTTCAGAGCCCTGGAGCCCGGTGGGACGCTGCTCATCCGGGACCACATCATGGAGGAATCCCGCACCAGGCCGCCGGCTGGGGCGATGTTCGCCCTCAACATGCTGGTGAACACCCGCGGCGGGGACACCTACACCTTTCGTGAGGTGGAAGAACAGCTCCACAGGGCAGGATTCACGGAGGTGAAGCAGGTCAGGCGTGGGATGGAGATGGACTGCCTGGTGGAAGGACGCAAGCCGGGGTAAGGATTCCCCCTTCGATGGGGAAGCTCACGGGATTCGACGAGGTGATCACCCTCCATTTCACCGGGGGGGGCGTTCGCGAGCGTCGGGGCTTTCCTCGCAGGTTCGTGCCGGCCGCCGGTCCAATGCTTTTGACTCAAGCTCGAATCAACGACATTGGCCCGGCGGTCCCGGTGATGGGCTTCATTTCAGGGAATCCTCGTCATCGTCTTCAGCATCGGCAGCCGAATACTCCTCAGCCATGGATATGGCTTCGTGGGCGGCCTCGACGATGTCCTCGTCCAGGGAAACCAGGAGGTGGGCGAGGGTCTTTTCAGCCTCTTGAGGGCGTATGGTGGCCACGGCTTCGATGGCGGCCATCAGAAGGTACTTGTCTGTTTCCTTCGAGGCGACGAGTCCCGCGATGTGGGACCACGCCTCGTCCAATTCCCAGTTCCCCGCCGCAATGATCGCTTCGTATTCCAGGTCTTCATCCCCGCTATGAAGCGCTTGAATGATCTCGTCTTTGAACCCGGAGACAAAACCCATGCAGAAGACGGCCGCAAGCCTCCAATGGCCGTCATCGCTCAGGTAAGCCTGGCGGATGGCATCCGAGTGCCAGTCCTGCGGCGCGCGCACGGAGGCCTCCAGAGCGGCTCGCCGGACGGACTCCGGAATTTCCTTGTCCTCATAGAGCCCACGGAGAGCCCCCAGGATCCGGTTGAAGGTTTCTTCCGAGATGGCCACTTCGTCGGCGTCTTCGAAGCCATCGATGTCGGCATACTCGATGGCCGGTCCCAGTGAATACAGCGCCCTCAGGCGGAGCATCTCCGTTTCCGAAGGGGTGCGCGCGATAGCGAGCAATGCCTCGGCGACCTCATCATTGATGACCGATACCTCCCCGGCCAGTTCAGCGGCAACCAGGCGCACGGTTTCATCAGCCTTCGTGTCGCGGACTATCTCAAGAAGCTGGTCGGCCGTGTCCTCAGGCCATTCCCAGGGGGGCAGCTCCACCAGTGCTTTCAGATCCATTGGGGTCTCCTCTCTCGTTTCAATCGCTTTTCGGGCAAGACAGACGGATGCAGCGGCAACTCTATACCATACCTCCGGATCACCTTCGCAACCTTTTGCGGTGTCCATGAAACAATACGAGCGCCAAGGAGATTTGTAAGGAGCGAGCGGGGCTCGTTCAATGAGGGGTGGCGGCCAGAAGCCGTATGAACAGATTCGGCTAGGAAGGATGATCACCTTTGACCATGACGGGATCCCAGAATGCGGTGCGCAGCTGGTGGAGAGTACTCTCCAGGGGACGGTCGGCATCCAGAATCACAAAACGGGCTGGATCCCGTCTGGCCAGCTCCAGATAGCCCTGCCGGACCCTTGCGTGGAAGGCTCGCTTCTCGCTTTCGATGCGGTCCGGGCGGTGGTTTTTGACCTGAAGGCGTTCCGCTGCGGTATCCAGGCTGCAGTCGAGCAGGATGGTGTGATGGGGGGTGAGTCCCTGGGTGGCCCAGCTCTGCAGGCTGCGAAGCATCTCGAGGTCCAGGCCCCGGCCGAAGCCCTGGTAGGCCAGGGTGGCATCGCTGAATCGGTCGGCCAGGACCCAGAGGCCATCTTTCAGCGCCGGTCGGATCACTTCGTGGACCAGCTGGGCGCGGCTTGCGTAATAGAGCAAAGCCTCCGCCTGCTGGCTCATGCCCTGGTGCGCCCGGTCCAGAAGCAGCTCGCGGATCGACTCCCCCAAAGGCGTCCCGCCAGGCTCCCGTGTGGTGAGATAAGCCACCCCCGCATCCTGCAGCCACTGGCTCAGGTGCTGCAGCAGGGTGCTCTTGCCGCAACCGTCGATGCCCTCGAAACTGATGAATCGGCATGATGCCTGATTCGTTGTCTGCATGGCGAGACTCCCTTGCTTCATCACTTTACGCGTGCAGGATGGGCTCCGGTATCTCCGGTATCTTGCAAAAGCCTTCTGGATTCCGGCCTGATGGCTGCTGGAATGCCGTCCGAGACCAGCGCTCAGGACCGGCAAGTCCGTCATGCCGGCCGGGCGGTTGGTTGCAGGGTTACGGGCCACAGGAGCGCTTTGGTCCGTCCCACGAAAAACTCACAGGTGTTTTGCGAGGCCCTGATTGTCCGCCTCGGTCTTGGTGTCTTCGTTGTAGTGCTGGTCCTGTCGCTGGAAATTGACTTTGTTTTTGGCCATGTAGAAGGACTTGAGCTGATCGAAGCCCATTTGGAACAGACCGCAGGCGTCGTCGAAACAGCTCCACAGGTGCAGGACGGCCCCTCTGGCCTTGTCCTCCTTGAATCCTCCGCCCTTGGCCCACCACTTCCACTTCACGCTGTTCTGGAGCTCATCCAAGGCCAGGAAGCACTTGACGACGCAGTCGGCAAACGTCGCACCGTTCGCCGAGCTGTGAGCAAAGGCAACCTCCGAGGGTTGAACGTCCACGAGGTGCGAGAGGCTCACCAGGAAGTGGAGCATATCGACTATCTCGACCCTGCCGTTGTGGCTCTCGAACCCGTTTTCTTCGACCTCTCTCACCAGTTCGGCCAGTTCGGCGGACAGGGCCTTTCGGTAGTTCTCGATCCAGACCGGCTTCTGCTCGGAGTCTGAAAGAATCTCCTCGAAGTCGAGCCCGATATTCTTGAGGGTGTAGACGTTCAGGCGGCGCTGCAATTCAAAGATTTCCTGCATGTATCAATCCCTTGCTCACTCGAGCTTCAAGTCAATGGATTCAAAATACTTTCGAGCTTTCTGGGCGATGACCCGGATGCGGGGGTGGGCCTGCTTCGATTCCCGCAGGCGGATGAAGTGCTCCCAGCCGCTCCAGCGCCCGCTCACGAAGATCTCGCTCTTGAGCAGGTTGGGCAGGATGTCCCGGGCGATTTCAGGTCTCAGCCCCCTTTCCACGTCCCCCTGATACCAGTCGAAAAGGGCCTGCGCCCGCTGGTGCCATAAATGGACGGCAGGGGTTTCCTCGGTGAAGTCTCCTCGCTCCGCGTTGTAGAAAGGCTCCAGCTCCTCGGGCAGAATGAGGACCATTCCACGGTTCTTGTAGTTGACGTAGCGAGTGCTTTCCTGAGTGAACGAGAACACCCGGTGGCGAACCAGCTCGTGGGTGATCCCCCGGTCGCAGACGATTTTGAAGACGAAGAGCGGCAGATCCGATGCCGGGTCTTTTCGCAGAAGCTCCAACTGCTCGGCTTCCTGCATGAGTGACACCTGCAGCGGCCAGCCCGCATCAGGAACGCCAGGGCTTTCGAAGAGGGCCGGGAAAAACCGGTGAAGGTGCTGGGCGAGAAAGGATCTGCAGGAAATATCCTGATCCTCCAGGGAGCGCAGGGTCTCGATCCAGGATCGCACATTCCCGGCCATGGCGAAGCCCTCGGGGATCAGCCTGGCGTTGAGGAATATCCGGTGAAACGCGTTCCGGGGACCCAAAGCCCTGATGATGGAGGTGCAGATGGATTCGGGATTGAGCTCCCCGCCTGCGGAGGCGTTCGTCTTCAAGACCTTCAGCACAATGTTGCTGTGCTCGAGAACGGATAAATGCTCGTGTTTTTTGAGCATCAGCACAAAGGACCTGGCAGAGTCCTCGGTGATGCGCTCTTCGGACTTGTAGGCGGTTCTGCCGGCCAGCTCGACGAGCCGCAGCAGATCGCTCTCGCTGCAGGGTGCGGCGCCGTGCGGCACCACCTCCATGGGGACGAAGCGGACCAATGGCATGTGCATCCCTCCTCCCATGTTCACGGTTCCAGGGCCAATTGGATCAGGCGGTCCATGAGCGCTGAAAAGTCCATTCCTGCGGCAGCCGCAGCCTGGGGGAAAAGGCTCGTCTGGGTCATCCCGGGGATGGTGTTGGTCTCCAGTACATAAATGTTTTCTCCGGAGACGATCATGTCCGTGCGGCTGTAACCCCTGCAGTAGAGGGCTCGGTGGGCGCCGACGGCCAGTTCCTGGGCCCGGCGGGTCATGGATTCCGAAATGCGGGCCGGGCAGACTTCGTGCGAGGCGCCTGGGGTGTACTTGGCTTCGTAGTCGAAGAATTCGTAATGGTCTCCCGGGATGATCTCCACCAGAGGAAGAGCCTGCAGCTCGTCGTTTCCGAGGACACCTCCCGTGATCTCGGTTCCGGGAATGAACTGCTCCACGAGACAGCGTCGGTCGTACTGCCAGGCCAGGTCGAGGGCCCGGGGCAAATCGCCGCGATCCCGGGCGATGCTGAGGCCGATGCTGGACCCTTCATGCTCCGGCTTGACGACCACTGGAAATCCGAGGACCTCTTCCACTCGTTCCGCGGTTGCCGGATCGCTCCGCTCCACCACCACGTGGGGAGCCACCGGCAGTCCGGCCTGGATGTAGAGCTGTTTGCTCAGGATCTTGTTCATGGCGATGGCGCTTCCCAGCACTCCGCTGCCCTGGTAAGGAATGGCCAGGGAATCCAGCAGTCCCTGGATGGTTCCGTCCTCTCCGAGTCGCACGTGAAGGATGATGAGCGCGACGTCGATCCTGGACGCATCCTGGGTCAGGCGGACCAGGTCGTCCCTCGGGTCGTAGCGAAGCACCTCATAGCGGGACGGGTCCAGAGCACGGAAAACCTGGTCGCCACTCTTGAGCGAAACCTCACGCTCCGCCGACTTCCCCCCAGCCAGCAACGCAACGGTCAGCCTTCTTTCCATTGTTGCCATTGCCCCCCTCTCCTTGTCTGCAGTCGACGGAAATCTGAATGGCCATCAGCTCATGTCCGGTTGGACGGATGGGGAGATGCTCGAAAATCCGCTCCTCCAGGCTGAAATACAGCCCCATCCTTTGCTCGAGAAAGGCAGCCTGCTCGCGGGACCGGGCATAACGATCGATGAGGTCCAGAAAGCGCTCCTCGATGGAGACGATCTCCGCATGCCGGACTCGCTTATCGGCGTAGTTCACCAGAATCGACTCGGTGACGGGCCCCATGGCGCGTCCAGGGTCCATGGTCACGTGCTCCCCGACGATGGGGGCCACGTGCGGAAAGCCCCATTCCCGGAGCATCTCTGCACCCAGTTCTTCGTGCCTCTCGCCCGTGGCGATGGACCGCGGCTTGGCGATGTCGTGCAACAGCCCGCCCGCCTCCAGGAGTTGAAGATCGAGTTCGTTCGAACGGTGATTCAGGAGCTTCCCCAGAAAAACAGCTATTTCTGCCACGAGCATGCTGTGGAATTGGATGTGTCTCGGCATCCGCACGCGCTTCATCAACGAAAAACACTCAGATCGAGAGGGAATAACCATTTTCTCACCTCGGTGCTCAACTCCTGGCCGGTGGCTTTGATACCCCTATTTCTATACCACAAAGAAACGTGCTCTACGATCATTGAAACGGTCGTGATGTACATCCGCGAGGCACCATGATTCAAGATGCTGACAGAGAAATATTTGCCTCGGTCCTTCCAGCGCCTGTGAGAGACAGGATATGCACTCCCTCTCATACTCAGAGACCGTCTCGAAGCTTCCTCTACGCGTCGCACCCGCGAAGGCGGAGGGAGAATGTTCGAAAAAACCGCTCGGAACGATCACGCCACAGCGGGAATGACCATCAGGGGAGTCCGGTTGGATTGAGCTAATCACCCATTGATCACGATGGTAATGCCGAGACGGCGAAATGTCAGGTTTCCATTTTGCTGAGAGCCTATCGAAAAAGGCCTCAGCTGCGCATGCTTGTCATTCCCGCGAAGGCGGGAATCCGGGAACAGTGAGGGTTCTGGACCCCCGCCTTCGCGGGGGTGACAATAAAGAATGCACTTTTTAGACACCCTCCAAGACTCTGACTCCCGGATCTCCGGTGGTGGACGTTCCGCTGGTCCTCCGCTGACAAACGGGCAATAGTTCGGGGGACACGGTCAGCAGTGTGGCCTCAACGAGAAAAATTGGATGAAACTGCCAAAATCTCCTGATTTTGGCCATAAGGGCCTCCCTCGGAGGCCCTTCTTCTTATTGAGGCCAAGGTAGGGAGACGATTCAGCCGCGCATGGCCTTCGACGTGCTCGAGGCAGCCTTTTTTGAAACTGGATGGCCGCGGGCCACATGACGCCGATAGAACGCCTGATCCGTCCTCACCAGGGCTGTTCTTGGGCTGAATTGGACCTTCTCGGCATTTTGGAGCAGCGTTTTGTCGGCTCCGTCTCCATCCCACCAGAAATCCGTCTGATTCAGATCCTGCAGATGCTTGAAGAATGGAGATGTATAAAAACAAGTATCAAATTCATATACTTAAATAGTGTGCGGACTCCAACAGTCTGAAAGCCATAGCATTTCCATTCCCATGCCTCCGCCGTGCGAAGATGTCTTCAAAGATTATGATTTTGTGAGAAAAGAGGAGAAAAATGAAGTTTACTCAGAGGCAACACCGGGAACCAGTCGTCTAAAAGCCCGTAACAATCTGATAATAAACGAGTAATCTGTGTAACTAATTTCTGTCTTTAAATCAATAAGTTATGATGTGGGAAGCTCTAACATCACTTCCCTCTGAGAGAAATTGCCTTCAGCGGGTCATGGGAAGAATCCCCGAAAGAAGTCTTTAGATCAACTTTGACCGGAATTTGTTTCCAGATTAGCTTGGCACACGTCGTTGAGGAGAAGAAGAGAGTTTCTTGTTTCCCTGAACCTTCCTGGCTGATTTCCAATTTTTATTCCGTGTGCTGATTAATTTTCTTACGGTTTTTCGCTGAATCTTCATCTTGCATATTCGAATATGGGGCTCGGGCATCAGCCTTGGGGAGGTCTTCCACGCCTGAGGAAGTCTAGTATGGACCAGGGATGGAAAAGCGTTAAGCAGGATTTGCAGAAGTGTTTGTCCAAGGGGCAGTATGATCTTTGGGTGTGTACCCTGGATTATCTGGGCTGTGAGAATGACCGACTCATTCTTGGCTGCAGGAACCGATTCCACATCGAGTGGCTGCGGGAGAAGCTGGAGGAGAGGCTCCTGGCCGCCGTGAGGCGGCATCTCCAGGGGATCAGCAAAGTCGATTACCGCATTGCTTCGGAAAGGCCGCAGCCTGAGGTTGAATGCCCCTCGGAGGAGGGGCCTCGGCAAATCAACTTCCATGAGCTGATCCGCAAGGCCGAGCCGGCTTTCAACCCCCGGTTCACCTTCGAGCAGTTCGTGGTGGGCCAGTGCAACCAGTTCGCTTTTGCCGCTTCCATGGCGCTGGCCGGAGATCAGGGTTTCAACAACCACTCCGTCTACCTGCTCTCACCCACAGGTCTCGGAAAGAGCCATCTGGCTCAAGCCGTGGGACATCATCTCCTGGGACAGAGCCCCAATTGCCGGGTGCGCTACACGACCACCGAGCAGTTCACCAACGAGATGATCTTCGCCCTTCAGCATGGGAGCATCGAGAGCTTCAAAAGCAAGTTCAGGAACGGCTGTGACGTGCTTCTGCTGGAGCGCATTGATTTCCTGAGCGGCAAAATGAAGGTTCAAAATGAGCTGGTGTACACCCTCGACGAGTTGATGGACCGCGGAAAGCGTATCCTTTGCACGGGGAGTACCTTGCCGCGGGACATCCCGCGACTCAGCAGCGAGCTCAAGTCCAGGCTGCATGGGGGATTGGTGGCGCCCATCGAGCCGCCGGACTATCGGACGCGCATCGAGATCATCCGTCGAAAGTCCGAGGGCAGGAACGTTAGGTTTCCTCAGGAAGTGATCGAGCTTCTCGCTGAGCGGCTCACGGGTGACATCCGTCAGATCGAGAGCTGCATCCATGGGCTGTCAGCCAAGTGCCACATTTTGAAGATGCCCGTCACCCTCGGTTTGGCGGAGGATGTGACGCAGGCCATGCTGAACCACCTTCCTAAAATCACCATCGAGCACATCCAGGAAATCGTCTGCTCGAGCTTTCAGGTCTCCGTCGAGGAGTTGAAATCGCCCTCGAGGCGAAAGGAGCTGGCCACAGCACGCAAAATCGCCATGTACCTGTGCAGGCAGTACACCACCGAATCGCTCCAGGCCATCGGCAACTCCTTCAAGCGGACCCACAGCTCGGTTCTGCACGCCGTGAGCGGGTTGACCAGGCAAATGGAAGAAAAGGATGGCAAATGGAAGCGTCAGGTGGAATATGTCAGTCGGAAGATCGAGACGAGCTGCCTGGCCCTGTAGTACGGCCACTGACATTCATCCCGGGCGCCCTGCACAAAGCAAGCAGGCGACATGACCGGTCAACTTGAAGCCTTGAGCTTGAGACGTGAAGCTCCCCGGAACAGAGGTCTTCCCGCAGACGGGTGGACAGCTCAGCCACCAGGCGGCTCATGACCTCTGCGAACTGCTCCGCGCTTCCGGACCTGAACCGATCACTCGCGAGCCGGTAGTGCTTCTGAAGGAGCACGTGACGTTCGGGCTCCTCGCTCCAGACGCTGATCTGAACATCCAGCCGGGCCTGATGGTTTTCGTTCCCGAGGTCCTCCCAGACAAACTCGTGCACATGACCGCTCATTTGAACGCCGAACGCTGACGCATTGGCGGCTGCGACCACTTGTGCGAAGGGGCTGCTTCCGGCCAGGTCCCGGGTCAGTTTATCGGCGATCATGGCCCCTGGCGAGGCGATCCAGCGGAAGTGCGGTGAAAATCGCACTTTGCGGGAAGGTTTCAGGATGATCATCTCTTCGCGGTCGTAGGGCGCCGAGGCCGAAAAGGGCCATATCCGCAAGGCTCCCTGCCGTGCGCCCGTGCATTGGGGAGCCGTGCGCTCATAGCTCAGCTCGAAGTAAACGGGAGGCTGGCCGGTGGTGAGACGACCGAGACAGCCCGTGACCGACAGCAGCAGAAGGCTTGCCAGAGCGAAACTCCGCATGGGCATGCTCACTTCCTTTCAAAAGGGTCGTCCACCCTGGGTGGAAAGATGATGCGGTTGGGCTGATCCTTGAGCCCCTGGGCGAGCGCGCTCATCTGGGCCAGGAGCTGCTTGAGCTGCAGGATGGTCTGCTGGAGCATGGCATTGGACTGGGCCACCTGCTGGTCCACGTGGGCCACCAGCCTGCCGCCTTCTGAAATGGTCTGGTTCAGATTCCCCGTAATGTCTTGAATCGCATCCGGCGGGAGCGCGTTGAGCTGTTTGGCCAGACTCTCGGCTGCCTGGCGAGTCGCATCGAGTGTTCCCGCCAGATCATCGAATCCCTCTTTCATCTTCTGAGAAGTGGCCTTGTTGATGTTCTCCGCAAAACGTGCCGTCTCGCTCGCCGCCTTGCTGATGGCCAGCACCGTTCCCTGCCACTCTTCGGGGTCGATGGCGTCCTTCAGGTGCACCAGCACATCGTTGATGAGCTCAGCTGTCCTGGTCCAGTTCTGTGCCAGGCTTTGCAGGTCGATCTGGTTGATTTTCTTGTAGATCGTCTCAAGAGCGGTTTTGAGCTGCACGATTTCAGACGGGTACGAGGGGATGACCGGGTGCTCCGACGCGAAATTGATCTTGGGCGTGAGCTCCAGAACATTGGCAGGTGCAGTGTCGATTTCCAGGTAGCGCAGCCCCGTCAGACCCATCTCGCGCAGCTGGATCGCCAGCGACTGGTCCACACGGAATTCAGGATTGAGATGCATGACCACCATGATGAGACGCCCGTCCGGAGCCAAACCGATTTCGACGGTTCGGCCGACGCCAACTCCCCGGTAGTTCACGATGGCATCCTGCTGGAGTCCCTTGACCGATTCATCAAAGTAAGTGACGTAGACCAGGTTGTCCTCGAAGAAATGGGATGCTCCGAGCCAGATGATCGTGACGAGGAGAACCGACCCGCAGATGATGATCAGGAGTCCCAGTCTGAATGAGCTCACTCGGTGTGGCAACGGTTTGCTCCTCTCTTGGGAACCTATTCCCTCCGCCGAGCCCGTCGGCGGAAAAACGCCTGAACCCGTTCATCCGGATGATCCTTGCGGAGCTCCTCGGGGGGGCCTATGGCGATGATGCCGCGAGCCTTCCCGTCCAGCATGATGCAGCGGTCCGATATGGCTTCGATGCTGGGGAGCTCGTGGGTGACCAGGACCATGGTGATGCCGAGAGCCCGCTTCAGCTCCAGCAGAAGTTCGTCCAGTTCGGCCGATGTGACGGGGTCGAGACCCGCCGAAGGTTCATCGCAAAACAGGATTTCCGGGTCCAGGGCGATGGCCCGCGCAAGGGCCGCCCGCTTTCGCATGCCGCCGCTCAGCTCGGCGGGCAGCAGTGTGTCGAATCCCTCCAACCCAACCATTTCGAGCTTCAAATGGACAATGGCCTCGATCACTTCGGGCTGCAGCTTCGTGAATTCCTGGATCGGAAGGGCGATGTTCTCGGCAAGGCTCAAGGAGCCCAAGAGCGCACCCGACTGAAAAAGCACGCCGATTTTCCGCCTCGCAGCAGCCAGGGCACTGACCTTGTCGGGGCCCGTGATCACCTCTCCTCCCAGCACCACGGTGCCTTTCCAGGGGGGAAGCAGCCCGATCATGGCCTTGAGGAGGGTGCTCTTCCCGCAGCCGCTGCCACCCAGGATGGTGACGATTTCGCCGCTGGAGACGGACAGGTTGACGTCTTCGAGCACGACGCGCTCTCCGTAGCCGAGAGTCAGATCCTCAACCCGGACAACCTCATTCCCCTGTTTACACTCCCCGTGAGATGCGCCGACAACGTTCATGGGAAAAGGCTTCCGAGCTTTGAGTCATGGGATCTGAAATGGATTTCGGCTGAAACGTCTGGCTGAACATCACCCTCATGATACCCCGTCTTCAGGATTCTCAGAGGTCAAAAATGTGATACAAGATGGTGAAAACCGCGTCAGCCAGTATAATCAAAAAGATGCCGCTCACGACCGCAGACGTTGTCTGGCGTCCCACACTGTCGGCTCCCTTTTCGGCCTGCAGCCCTCGAAAACAGCCGATCAACGCCACGAGGATCGAGAAGACCAGGCTCTTGGCAAGTCCCCCGAACACGTCGGTCAGGGTGAGGATGGAGTAGACTTCCTGGACGAAGCTGGCGGCCGTCAGGTCCAGACTGAGTATGCCGACCACGATTCCCCCGACGATGCTGGAAGCGTTGGCCAGCATCGTCAACAAGGGACCGCACAGCGACAGGGCGATGACCTTGGGGAGAACCAGGAACTTGGTGATGTCGAACCCCATGACCACCAGGGCGTCGACTTCCTCGTTGACTTTCATGGTGCCGATTTCCGCCGCGAAGGCGGAGCCGGAGCGGCCCGCCAGGATGACCGCCGTGAAAACGGGCCCCAGCTCCCGGGTCATGGCGAGGCTCAGCAGATCCGCCACGAAGATGTTGGCGCCGAACTGCCTGAGCTGTACGGCCCCCTGAAAGGCCATCACCAGCCCCAGCAGGAAGCTCAGCAGGAACACGATGGGCATGGCATCGGCTCCCGAAAGCTGAACGTAGTAAAGAACCTCCCGCCATCGAAAGCGCCGAAAATGATGCAGAGTGCTTCCCGTGGAAATGAAAAAATCACCGATGAAGCGTATGAGGTCGTACCATTCGCTCGTCTTGTTTCTGACGATTCCCCCCAGGCTGCTCACCCGGGCTGCCATGGAAGAATCTTCGGCGGGTGTGGACGGAGGGAGGGGTGTGTCCAGAAATCGCACGAAGTATTCGGCACCGGACGGAATGGCACGATGATCCAGGGGGATGCCATGAGTCTCACAGTGTCGTTTGAGCAGGCGGATGAGTGCAAAACCGCTGCTGTCCAAGGTCGATATCGACTCAAAATCCAGGATCAGCTTGCTGGGCGGGGCACGTCTCAGGGATTGGACAATGCTTTCCCACAGGGGTTGAGCGTGCTGAAAATCAAGTGGCTGTAAAAAGGAAAAAACCGTCTCCCCCTGCGGAGTCTGCGTCACTTTAAAAGACGGGGAGTCCATTCAACGGCCAGATCCTCTTCACTTTTTCTGATTGATCTTTTCCCGAAGCACGCCGGAGCATTTGAAGGTCACCACCTTACGCGGAGCAAGCATGATGGGGGTTCCGGTCTGAGGATTGCGCCCCCGACGCTGGTTTTTATCTTTCACGCTGAATTTTCCAAACCCGCTGATCAGGACATCATCACCCTGCTCCAAGCCTTGTTTGATGATCTCAAAAAGCGTCTCGATGATGTGTGCGGATTCAGTCTTGGTGAAGATGTTCTTGGCGAACAGGTTCTCCACGATATGCGCTTTCGTCAGCGTCATGATCGATTCCTTTCCGGATGTCTTCTGCAGCGATGACCACCCTTGCTCCCCGATTTCCGTATACTGTCCGGCTATTAATCGATAATGCTTTGTTTTTCAACAAGAAAATGGGGTGGAATATCAAACGGGGGAAGCGTCGCCGCTTCCCCCGCTGCTGGCTGGGCTGGTGGCGGTGCAGGGACTTGAACCCCGGACACTGCGGATATGAGCCGCATGCTCTAACCGTCTGAGCTACACCGCCATCGCGTGGAAAAGTGAGTGGTATGTATAAAAAAAGCCCCTTTCCGTCAACAGGAAATTCCCCGGAGCCTTGCCGACTCCCATCGCTCCATGTCCCTCCAGCCTGCCCAAACTCCCCAGGCAATGCTTTTTGGAATTCCGTTCACGGCCTCAATTCAACGGCATTGATTCCGCCAGGACCCTGGCAGTTCTGGCCGCTCCATCGAGCTCCAGTGTATGAGGGCCGGGCAACACCGGACGATCCAGCAAGTCTTCCACCGCCTCTATGAAATCCATCTCCGAAAGGCTTCTCAGAACGCGCAGGAGTCCTAACTGCTCCAGTCGTCCGGCCCTCATGGCCTGCTCCCGGTTCTGCGGGAACGGGTAGACCAGTGCCGGGACTCCCGAAGCGAGTATGTCCATGCAGGTGTTGTAGCCTGCCATGCTGATGGAAAGGTCCGCCCCGGCCAGCTCGGCGAGGAAGTCGCCGGCAAACGGGTGGAGGGAAATCCTCGGATCTCCTGATGCCAGGTTGAAAAGGGCGGTGCGGTCGGCCTTCTCCATGAACGGGCCCAAAAACACCCTCAGCTCGAGACCCTCTCGCCCCATGCGATGGAATCCGCCGACCACGGCATGAAGGAGATCCACGCCCACTCGGCCGCCCCCTGTGCTCGCCACGACGACCCGACGGCCGCCGCCTGTCCGGCGCGCAGGCGCACTGCGACAGACGAAGCCCGTGTAGACAACAGGGACGGCGATCTCATTCATCCTGGAGAAGGTCTCACCCAGATCGATGACCCGTGCATCGGTATGGACGAGCAGGAGATCGTACCAGCGGTTGAGGATCTCGAGAACCCGCGTTTCGTACTTCTCGACATCCTGCTTTTCCACCAGAATATCTCGAAGGCTGCAGGCCACCCTGGTCCTGGAGCCGTCCTCGCGGGCTGCTTCCAAAAGGGGCATCAGTTCGTGCCGAAAGTTGCGTCGCCCGAAGGGAAAGAGCTCAGTGACGATCCAGTCCGGCTGAAATTCGTGAAAGGAACGAAGCAGCAGGTCGGTGCGTTCCTTCCAGATCTCTATCATCTCTCGATCAGGAACTTCGAGCCGGCTGAAGCTGGGGTCCATCATGACCGGCGGCAGGAAAACCCGGCGGACGTGGGGCGGGGGAGTGAAATCCACGAGGGGCTCGCCCCCTTCGACGAAGAGGACCTGGTGCGGTTCCAGGGCGCGGGCGATTTCCATGCTCCGAAAGAAATGTCCGATGCCGAGAACGTGCTGGGAATAGAAAAGGATTCTCATTTCTCATTCCGGCAATCAGCTCGAGCTGGCGATCATGAGCCCCACCGGCAGGGACTCCCCAAAGACCCACTCCCTTTCCTGGTCGAGGAGGCTGCTTTCGGGGTGCAGCAGCATTTGCCGATACTTCTCCGGACGGGGAGCCCGATCCAGCCATGCCAGAATCCTTTCGCGCCCGGGCTCCTCGATGTCCCGCTCCCGGTCGCCTGTGAACCTCGCGATCTGGACGACCGCGTGAGCCAGGGTCTCTGAGGGCTCCGGACCCATGGAAGTCAGGGATTCAAGCCATTTTTCGACCTTGTTTCCAGGGATCACCAGGTTCAAGGGGCCATAGAACGGGATTCTCGCGCCCAGCCGACTCAGGGCCCAAAGGTCCTGGGGCTTGGAGGGCGAGCGCTGTATCCTTCTGAGAAAGACCTCACCCAGATCCTCCTTGGTTTGAACCGGCAGTCGCTCCATGTTGGCAACGGCCATCCAGATTTCGATCTCTTCCTGGGCACTGAGGATCTTTGCGGCTTTTGCAGGTTTCTTCTTTTTGTCCCCGGTTTGGAGAAGTCCCGAGAGCTGCTGAAAAAGGTGCCACTGCTGGCCGGCCGAGAGACCTCCGGCCACTCGGCGCCAGAAAACCCACCATTCAGAACGGTTCTGAGCCTGGCGCGGAAAGGCCAATCCCTGGGGAAAGAGCTTCCACACCTCCTTGATTCGCCATTCGTCCACCGGGTCGCCGAATCCCGGACGAAGGCAGAAGCCCAGCAGGTTCAGCCATCTGGCCTCATGCTGGCCGGTGAGGCTCCGGCCGGATCTGGATTCCAGGAGCGCATCGGCCAGCTTGCGGATGAGCGAGCTCGGCCACTTCTCCTTGGGGAGATCCAACAAAGAGACCAGCTCCTTCGTGAGCTGTTCCGCCGCGCGTGGGGAAGACCGTGCCCCAAAGACTTCCCGGATCTTCTCCTGACCCCCTTCGATGAGCTCGGCATCCAGAGTTTCACCCGCGTTCAGTCCATCCGATGGCAGGGGCTCGGCGCCCTGACGGACGTCAAACTGGAGCTGCCATCGGTGAGGGGATTGCCGGGATGCGCACCACAGCTCCAACGTGCCGACTTCCGTGAGGTGCACCGCCAGTTCGACGGGCAGGGGCTGTGCAGCGGCTTTCTTGCCATAACGCAGGACCGTCCGTATAGGGGGAAGGACCGTGATCTCCTCTTCGGGCAGGGTGACCAGGTCGCCGAGACGATCCCCCAGACGGGTGCTCGAGCTGAAGAGCTGGAAGCTCACGGGCTGATTCGTCAGTACGGTGAAGAATGGCTCTTCAAGCCGGATCTCGTAGCCTTCCTCCGTGCCGCGGGGCACCAGACAGACGGCGTGACGCTCCGTCTCACCGGTCATTGCGCTCTCCTCAGGCGCCACCTCGACATAGAAGGAACGCGGGCTTCCGGCTCCCACGCGGACTCCCTCTCCAAGGCGCACCAGCCCGTAGTAGGCAGCCCCTATGGCTACGGCCAGGTCAGGCCGCGGATTCTCGAGCTCGACGGGCTCGAAGTCTTCACCAGCCTCGCTTCTGAACCAGCTCCCCAGGACTTCCCGGACCCGGTCCCGAAGCATCTTGGGGCTCAAGGCGCCGCCGTTGAACAGGACGAAGTCAGGGTAGACCGAATCCCTTCCCGTCTCCGTCGAGAGCAGCTGACGAAACCGATGCCAGAAAGCGGCCAGATGCCGCGTCACCGCAGGCTCCTGGACGTATGGGAGCCCCCACTCGGTGAGTCCCGTGCGGCGGGCGGCCGTCGGCATGTCATCCGGCGGGATCTTCGGAAAGAAGCCATCCAGGATCAGGTCTCGTACGACGTCCCGTGAGATCTTTGCCTTCAGGGTGTCTCCGATGAGCTTCCTTCCCAGGCCGACCAGCGTGATCTCATATTCGTCATGGGGTGCTGATGAAGCAATCTGGGGTGCTCCCCGAGCCGGTCCAAAGAGTCCCGATCTCCTTCCGTCAGGTTCGGATGGGGGCGATTCCGCATCAGCCGGCGGCGGGCCGGCCGCAGACTCTCCCAAAAGACCTTCTTTGGCTTTCCGGGATTGGTGCCAGAGTTGATGCCATCTCCTGGACTCGAGCTTTCCCGGCTGTCCCATGAGCCGGATTTCCAGATGACGGGCAAGGGAGAGATCCATGTTGTCCCCCCCGAGCATGAGATGATCTCCCACCGCCAGCCGATCGAACTTGAGGCCCGCTTCCCCCTCGCGGACGGCCACCACCGTGAAATCGGTGGTTCCTCCGCCGACGTCGCAGACCAGGATCAGCTGACCGGCCCGCATCCCTTCGCGCCAGTTCTCCTCATGACGCGACAACCAGGCATAGAATGCGGCCAGAGGCTCTTCGACCAGGATGATCCTGCTCAGCCCGGCATCCCGTGCGGCCGTCACGGTCAATTCGCGGGCCACCTCGTCAAACGAGGCGGGCACCGTCAGCAGAACGATCTGTTCCTCGAGACGGAATCCCTCACGTCCGCGAGCCATTTCGGCGTTCCACGCTTCCCGGAGGTGTCGGAGAACCCTGCTGCTGGCTTCCACAGGAGAAATCTTCCCGACATCGGAACCGGCACCCCAGGGCAGGATGTCCGCTGTGCGGTCAACCCCCCCGTGACATAGCCAGGACTTGGCTGAAGATACCAGCCTTCCCGGGACCAGGGCTCCCTGCTCACGCCCAAGCTCGCCGACGATGTAGCTCCTGCCGGAATCCCATGGCAGTGATGTGCTTTCGGGCGGCAGTTCATAGGGGCCAGGGAGGTAAAGGAATGAGGGCAGCACGGGGGACTTCCCCATAGAACCGGGGGCCACCAGCTGAGGAATGTTGAAGAACCGGATCTTGCGGCACTCAGGGTCGGGCTGGGTCCTGTCCACATAAGCCAGGGCGGTGTTGGTGGTCCCCAGGTCTATGCCGACGATGTAGCGGTATTCAACGTCCGAAAAATCGAGGGAGGGTTCCGCGTTATGCAACGTCTTGCTGCTCTCTCAGATTGAACTCCAGCTTCCACCGCTTTTGGTCATCGTCCCGCGCCACGCACCAGAGCTCGAGGGTTCCGATCTCCGTCACCTTGCTCTGAAGCCAGACAGGAATGACACTCGCGCCTTCGACGGCCTCGGACGCCGGCAGGACCGCCTCCATCGTGGTCACCTCGTCGATTTCCCCCTGCCAGTCGTCGATGATCTCTCCAACCTGATCCTTCTTGCGGACGGTGGATGCCAGTAGATTGAAGGCTGCGGGCTCGCCGACCACAAGTCCGAACTCTCTCTCACGGATTTCCGCCCCGGTTCCCTCTTCCATCCCGAAGGGGACGATGCAGAGGGCCTTGATGGGGGTGGGAATGCCGGGCACCGCGGGCATGGCGCTTTCGATGCCGATGTAATAGGGGCGGGCCACCCCGCCTCGGATGCGGATTCCACGGCCTCGTCTGGCAAGCCCGTAATAGGCCGCTCCTCGCGCCACCGCCAGGTCGAGGTCGGCAGAGCTCAGCTCTCTCACGTACTCCTGGGGATGCCATCGTCTCAGGATATCGAGGAACCGCCGCCGCAGAAGGTCCGACTTCATGACCCCACCGTTGAACAGCACCGCCGAAGGGTAACCCATGTTGGAGCCCGCCTCCGTGAGCCCTCTTTCGGATTGACCGAGGAAGCGAGCCAGGTGTCGGGAAACCGCCGGGTCCGATTCATAGGGGAGTCCCATTTCGCGGACGCCTACCTTGCGCCGGCTCTGGGGGTACTCGTCGCGGTCGGTGACGGGGAAGAAACCTTCCACGAGCACCTGCTCCACTTCTGCTCGGGTGAGCTCGCTGCGTATCGTGCCTCCGATGAGGGATGTGCCGCGTCCGAGAATCACGATGGGCTCGGACTGGAGCCCCGGGTTGCTCAGGAGGCGTTCCTTGGCTGTCCGGCAGCTGTGCCAAAGGCCCCGGAACTGCCAGGAATCCAGGCGCACTCCGGTCTGAGCGAGTTTTGCCTGGAGGGCATACGCCAGGGTCAGATCCATGTTGTCGCCGCCCAGGAGGATGTGGTTTCCGACTGCCACGCGCCTGAGGGTCAACTCCCCCTGCTCTTCGCTTACCTGGATCAGACTGAAATCGGTGGTCCCGCCCCCGATGTCGCAGACCAGAATGGACTCGTCGACGCGGACCGCCTTCCTCCATCGCTCCCGCTGGGACTCAATCCATGCGTAAAACGCGGCCTGGGGTTCTTCCAGGAGCGTGATGTGCTCGAGTCCGGCGGCCTGGGCGGCCTTGACGGTGAGCTCCCGGGCCACGACGTCGAAGGATGCCGGTACCGTCAGGTAGATCTCCTGGCTCTCGAACAGGGCATCGATCCCCTGCTCGGCCATGGAATGATTCCAGGCGTCTTTCAAGTGAGCCAGAAAAAGGCTCGAGGCCTCCAGCGGTGAAACCTTGCGCCCTTCAGCGGGGCTGTCCCATGGAAGAATGGGCTCGGTGCGGTCCACGCCGGCATAGCTCAGCCAGGATTTGGCCGAAGCCACGAGACGGTTGGGGACCTCGGTGCCTCGTTTCCTGCCGAGCTCGCCGATGGTGTAGTCCACAGATGGATCCCAGGGAAGTGCCAGCGACCCCGGGGGAACGTCGTGGGGTCCGGGAAGAAACAGAAAGGACGGCAGCAGGGGCTGTGGCCTCACGTCTCCGGGGTTGACCACCTGGGGGATCATGAAGGTCTGGATGATCGGTTCCTGATCCGCATCCACTGCGCCTTCGGCATAAGCCATGACACAATGGGTCGTCCCCAGGTCGATGCCGATGATATACTTCGATTCGCTCAAAATCACTCCTCAGATGTTGCGTCCAGCCTAACCTTCGATTTCCACTTCCGCGGGGGCGATCACCCGGTTCTTCTCCTGGTCGGCCACCGGCCTGGGGAGCTCCAGTCTTTCAGCTTTCCAGCCGCGATGTCGCAATATGCCTGTGAAAGGAGGATCGCCTGAAACATTCCCTGTGAGCCTGATGGCTCGAGCATCGAAGCCGGGCTTGATCGTGACTGCGGACCCCTCTCCCTCCTCCATGATCGGTTTGAGCTCGAGAACCTCCCCCAGCGCCTTCCTGCAGCCCTCGTGAATACTCCGAACGGCAGCTCCGATCTGAGCATCGTCATACAACTTGAGGTCTTCCTGCAGAAAGTCAATGAAACGCCCTTCCTGCTGCAGTGCCGTCAGAACCTGGACCGCCGGTTGAACGGAAGGCTCGGGAGGGGTGGCTGCAATGGGTTTTTCCACTTCGTCACCGGCGGCGCGACGCTTTCTGGCCTGAGGTTCGGCCTTGACGGCTGGAGCTCCCTCCAACTCGGCGCGGCGCAGGAGAGCCCTCCCCTGCAGGGCGAGGAAGAGCCAAAGCACGAGGGTGATGGTCCCTCCGGTTCCCGCCAGCACCGGCAGGAGATAGGTCCTGGACTCGCCAAGAAACTGCTTGAAACTGGCCAGAGACCCCCGGATGTCTTCGGGCAGGTTCTGCACTTCGGGCTGTATGAGCGGGGTGACCCATGCATCGAGGCCCTGGATGACCCGGTATGCGACAAAGTACAGAACGGCAACCAAAATGCCGTTCCAAATAACACAGGACAGCAGTGATTGCAGGGTCCACGCCCGTCTAGCCTTCATGCTCTTTCACTCCTCCCGCTCCTTGAGGCTTGCTCCGGGGCAAGGCACTCGGTTTTCGGCGCATATGAATTCCATATTATTGCACGCCAAATATCATCATGTCGAAGCACATCCGTCAAGCAGGGAAAAGGAAAACCAGATTTTCGGTTGCCATGGTTTTGGGAATCGTGATAGAGAAGTCCGATTTGCATAAACCACACACCCCCGTACCTTTTGGTGCCTTTTCTCCTGTTGGAGGAGGGTTTCAGGGGGTGGAGGCCACAACCAGAAGGAGGTCTTATGGCGGTCGTTAGCATGAAACAGCTGTTGGAGGCGGGGGTTCATTTCGGGCATCAAACGCGCCGTTGGAATCCCAAAATGAAAACGTACATCTTCGGCGCTCGCAATGGAATCTATATCATCGATCTCCAGAAAACGGTTCGGCTTTTCCACACGGCCTACCAGTTTGTCCAGGAGACCGCCGCCGCCGGCGAAAGTGTCATGTTCGTGGGCACCAAGCAGCAGGCGCGGGAGACGATAAAGGAAGAGGCGGAGCGCAGCGGGATGTTCTACGTGGATCAACGCTGGCTGGGCGGGATGCTCACCAACTTCAAGACGATGAAGCTGAGGATCGATCGGTTGAAGGAGCTGGAAGCCATGATCCAGGATGGAAGCATCAACCGTTTTCCCAAAAAAGAGATCCTGCAGCTTCAGAATGAGCGGGACAAGCTGGTCAAGAACCTGGGCGGCATTCAGGACATGACCCGGTTGCCCGGCGCCATGTTCGTCATCGACACGGCACGCGAGAACATCGCTGTTGCCGAGGCCAATCGACTGGGCATCCCCGTGGTGGCCGTCGTGGACACCAACTGCGACCCGGATGTCATCGACTATCCCATTCCCGGCAATGACGACGCCATCCGAGCCATTCGCCTCATCACCGGGAGGATCGCGGATGCCTGCGTGGAAGGGCGCCAGCGATATCTGGAGTCCCAGCATGCGGTTCGGGACAAGCAAGTGATGTCGCTCGAGGAAGTCCCCGCAGGCCAGCTCCTCAGCCAGGAGGCGAGCGGCCCTGAGGTTGAGATTGTCAATCCCGTCGGTCAGGCTGAAGGTGACAACGGCGAATAGAGTTTTGACAGGAGGTTAGCATTGGAAATTTCAGCTGGAATGGTTCGCGATTTGAGAGAGAAGACGGGCGCAGGTATGATGGACTGCAAGAAAGCCCTCCAGGATACTAACGGAGAAATGGACAAGGCTTTGGACCTGCTGCGTCAGAAGGGGCTGGCCAAAGCCATGAAACGGGCGGGGCGTGAGGCGACCGAGGGGATGGTGCACGCCTATATCCATGGTGCCGGCCGCATGGGGGTGCTCGTCGAAGTCAACTGCGAGACGGATTTTGCGGCCAAGAGCGAGGATTTCGTCGAGTTTGCGAAGAACATCGCCATGCACATTGCCGCTTCATCCCCCCTGGGGGTCGAGCGGGAGCACATTCCCCAAGATGTGATCGAACGCGAACAGGCCATCTGTCTGGCCCAGGCTCGTGAGTCCGGCAAGCCCGAGAACATTCTGGAGAAGATGGTCGAAGGCAAAATGCGCAAGTTCTACGAGGAGGTGGTTCTCCTCGAGCAAAAATATGTGAAAGATCCGGACAGGACCGTCCAGGATTATCTCAATGAGCTGACAGCCAAGATCGGCGAAAAAATCATCATCAGGCGATTTTCTCGCTATCAGCTTGGCGGCGAGTAGCTCCGTCCCGTCGACTACATCAGTGTTTGCAAAGGCCGGCTTCGGCGTGAAGGCGGGGGTCCAGGACGCCATGGAAACCTGGACTCCCTCCTTTGTGGTCATGACGAACAGCGCATCAAAATCCTTCGGACTCACTTGAGAAGGGTCACAGGGTTGCCAAGAGTGGATCAACAGAAGCTCAAGCCCAGGTACAAGCGGATTCTGCTGAAGTTGAGCGGGGAAGCCCTGATGGGCAGGGAACCTTACGGCATCGACTCTGAAGTCCTGAGAGAGGTGGCCACCGAAATCCGTGAAGTGAATGAGCTGGGCGTCGAGTTGGCGCTCGTGATTGGCGGAGGCAACATTTTCCGAGGAGTCTCAGGAGCTTCCAGGGGAATGGACCGCTCCACTGCCGACTACATGGGAATGCTTGCGACGGTGATGAATGCGCTGGCTTTGCAGCAGGATCTGGAGAAGATGGGCGTCCCCACCCGCGTCCTTTCAGCCATCGACATGAAGGAGGTGGCTGAGCCTTACATTCGGCGGCGAGCCATTCGACACCTGGAAAAGGGGCGAGTGGTCATCTTCGCCGCGGGCACAGGTCTTCCCTTCTTCACGACCGACACGACGGCCGCCCTCAGGGCGGTGGAAATAGGTGCCGAAGTCCTGATGAAGGCCACGAAGGTGGATGGGATTTATGCCAGCGACCCGGTCGAAGATCCGACGGCCAGGAAGTATGATCGCATCACTTTTTCGGAAGTGCTTCAGAAAGATCTCAAAGTCATGGATGCAACCGCCATTTCCTTGGCCAGAGATCAGAACATGCCGATCATGGTCTTCAATCTCAGAACCTCGGGAAACATCCAGAGGGTTGTTCTGGGAGAAGCCATTGGAACTTTGGTGGATGGAGGGAAGGAATCATGCTAGATGATGTGTACGCGGATGCTCAAGACCGAATGCAGAAGGCCCTGGAGAATCTGGAGCAGGAATACAGACGATTGAGAACGGGACGCGCATCGGTTTCTCTGGTTGATGGAATTCGAGTGGAATACTATGGAACCGCCACACCCTTGAGTCAGTTGGCCACTCTCACAGTTCCTGAGCCGCGTACGATCATGATTCAACCCTGGGACCAGTCGGTCATCGGTGACGTCGAGAAGGCGATTCTCAAATCAGAGCTGGGTCTGACACCCAATAATGATGGGAAGATCATTCGCATCAGCATTCCACCCCTGACCCAGGAGCGCCGCAAAGATCTGGTCAAAGTGATCAAGAAGAAGGCCGAGGAGACCAAGGTGGCCATGCGCAATATTCGGCGCGATGCGAACGAGATGCTCAAGGATTTGAGGAAAGAGAAGACCCTCTCGGAGGACGATCAGTTCAAGGGCCAGGATGAAACCCAGAGGATCACAGACGATTTCATCAAAAGGGTGGACGGTGTCTATTCGGTCAAAGAGAAGGAGATTCTGGAAATCTGAACATGCGTGATCCCGCCTTCAGCCAGCTCCCGCGCCACGTGGCCATCATTATGGATGGCAACGGGCGATGGGCCAAACAAAGAATGCATCGAAGAATACTGGGCCACGAAGAGGGCGCCAATTCGGTCAGGGAGATTGTACGGTGCAGCAGAAGGCTCGGCATCTCCCATTTGACTCTCTATTCCTTTTCCAAAGAGAACTGGCAGCGTCCCGATGCTGAGGTATCAGGCCTGTGGCGGCTTCTGAAGCGATTCCTGAGATCGGAGCTCCAGGAGTTGATGGACAAGGAAATCCGCCTCTGCCATTGGGGGGACGCGGAAGGGATTCCCGACGAGGTGCTTGCCGACCTGGAGCATGCGACCCGGTTGACGGCGAAATTCGATAAACTGGTCCTCAGCCTTGCCCTGAATTATGGAGGCAGGCAGGAGATCGTGCGTGCGGCCAGGCTCTTTTCTCAGGACGTCCTCAGGGGCAAGTACCGTCCGGAGGCGCTCACGCCGGAGCTCCTCTCGACCTATTTGTTCTCGTCGGGTTCTCCTGACCCCGATCTGATCATTCGCACAGGGGGTGATCAGAGGCTGAGCAATTTCCTCCTGTGGCAATTGGCTTATGCCGAAATTTACGTGACGCCAACTCTGTGGCCCGATTTTCGGGAACCCGAGCTCCTGCTGGCTTTGGAGGATTATGGGAGGAGGGAGCGACGGTTCGGCAAGACCAGCGAGCAGGTGGTTGCCGAGCTGGCCCCCGCTTTGGACTCCAACCGGTGAGGGACTGCTTCCCTCCAGAAGACTCCATCATGTTTTGCCTTTTCATCCCTTTTGGTCTTCACCGTCTTCGCAAATTGCGGGTACTCCCTCCCTGGAGCGCATGCAACGCAGGGGTTGAGGGAGCTTCTCGTCTGAGCACGGAAAAGAGTGAAGTGTGTGGATTTCGAGGGGGGCTCCGCCGACCGGGTGTGCTCTCATTGTGCCACCGAAGGGTGGCTCCCTGGCAGGGCGGCACCGTGGCTCTTCCGTTTTCGCAGGAGCGACCGTCTTGAGCTGGAAGGAGTTGGGCTCCCATCAACTGAGGTTGATCACGGGGTTCGGACTGGCCATTCCCCTGTTCGCCCTGGTCGGCCTGGGTCCGTTGTGGAGCTGGGCGCTCCTCATCACCCTCATGTCGTCTCTGGCATTGTGGGAATTCGAGGCACTCATGTTTGCCGAGCCTTTGCAGATCTGGGAGCGGGGACTCTATTACCTCATGGGCCTTTGCATGCCGGGGTTTGCCTTTGTGGCTGCTGCCTCGGGACTTCACGTATGCCTGGTCCTCGGGGTATTCTTTGGGCTGACGGGAATTCTCGTTTCTGCCCCCAATGACTCAGCGGGGTTGGCTCGGATCGCCAACATGATCTTTGGTTGGCTATACATCCCTTATCTCTTGTCTTATGTTCTGCTCATCGGTCGGAGCGAGCAGGGGAGGCAATGGGTGTTTTTTTTGCTTTTCGTGACCATGGCCGGGGACGCAGGGGCATACTATTGCGGCAGAAAATTTGGCGCACACAAGCTTTACGAGCGGGTCAGTCCCAAGAAGACGTTGGAAGGCTCGGTTGGGGGCTTTGTGTGCAGCCTGGCTGTGGGTGGGTTGTGCGGTGCGGCGTTGATCCAGGGTGTGCCCATGATACATGTTTTGCTCGTCAGCGCCGCCATCTCCCTGACGGGCCAGGTGGGCGACCTGTTCGAGTCCATGATCAAGCGCATGTGCGGCAAGAAGGATTCGAGCCACATCCTGCCGGGCCACGGCGGCATTCTCGATCGCCTGGACAGTCTGCTTTTTGTGTTCCCGCTGGTTTGGGCTGTTGCTTCATGAACAGGAACAGCCTGCGGCCGCACGTGGGGGTGGGCGATTCCCAGAAGGACTTTCAGTACGTATATTCATGGGTTGTCGCCGTTGGGCCTTCCGATTCAACAGTTTGCGGGCTATTGTTGATGATGATCCGGTCCCATGCCGATCAATGAGTTTTGGGGTTGGATCAGCGATTTCATCCGGAGTGGCTGTAGTGAAGAAGGCGATCAGCATCCTGGGTTCCACGGGATCCATCGGGGTCAGTACTCTAGAAGTGATCAGGCAGTTTCCTGAGTCGTTCGACGTTGCCGCTTTGGGATGCGGACGCAACGTGGAGTTGTTGCGCGAGCAGATCCGGGAATTCCAGCCCCGTGTGGTTTCGGTGATGGACGGGGAGCTTGCGGCAAAGCTTTCGGCTTTGCTGGATGGTGCCAGCCCCAGGCCGGAGATCGTCTACGGTGAACAGGGGTTCGGGCAGGTTGCCACCCTGCCTGAGAGCGAGATCGTGGTTTCCGCCATGGTTGGAGCGGCAGGTCTTCTCCCTACCCTGGAGTCCATCCGGTCGGGAAAGCTGGTTGCGCTGGCCAACAAAGAGACCATGGTCATTGCCGGGAAGATTGTCACCGAGGCAGCCGCAAAGCACGGAGCCATCATCCTGCCGGTGGACAGTGAGCACAGCGCCATCTTTCAGGCGCTGCAGGGGAACCATCCCGAGAATTTGAGGCGCATACTCCTCACCGCATCGGGAGGTCCGTTCTTCTCGCTGGCGTCCGAGGAGCTGGCTCATGTGACTCCGGAGCAGGCTCTGCGTCATCCCAACTGGAGCATGGGACGGAAGATCACCATCGATTCGGCCACCCTCATGAACAAGGGCCTCGAGGTGATCGAGGCGCATTGGCTCTTCGGTGTTCCGGTAGACCAGATTGCCGTCCATGTCCATCCCGAGAGCATCATTCATTCGATGGTGGAGTACATCGACGGTTCGGTGATTGCCCAGATGGGGATTCCGGATATGAAAATTCCCATCGCCTATGCATTGGCATATCCTCAGCGGCTGCCGGTGAACAGCCCGCCGCTGGATCTTTTCCGCCTTCAGAGGCTCACCTTCTTCCCGCCCGACATGGATCGATTCCCCTGTCTGCGGCTGGCATTCGACTCGTGCAAAGCGGGCGGGACCATGCCGGCCGTGTTGAATGCGGCCAACGAGGTGGCTGTGAGCGCTTTTCTGGATAAACAGATTGGTTTTTTGGATATCTCACGGATCATTGAAACCGTGATGAACAAGCACCAGGTCAACGAAAACCCGGATCTGGAAGCCGTGCTGGCTGCCGATCGCTGGGCTCGGTGCGAAGCCGCCCAATGGTGCGCTGCGCAGGAATGAGTGAGGGTTTCCTTTGTTTACGATGATTGTTTCGACCGTTGTGGTTTTGGGTGTTTTGATCTTCGTCCATGAGCTGGGTCATTTTCTGGTTGCCAAGTGGTCGGGTGTGAAGGTGCTCAAGTTCTCCCTGGGTTTCGGACCCAAACTGGTGGGCGTGACACGCGGGGATACGGAGTACTGTTTATCGGCCATTCCGTTGGGCGGATACGTGAAGATGCTGGGCGAGGAAAGTGAAACTGAAGAGGAGCTGAGCCCGGAGGAGGCCGCCAGGAGCTTTCCCGCTCAGCCTGTCTTGAAGCGGATCGGCATCGTTCTGGCGGGTCCGGCTTCGAACCTGGTTCTCGCCATCGTCATTTTTGCCCTGGTGTACACGTTCTCCGGCATGCAGATCATGACCGCGGAGATCGGGGAGATCTCGCCCGGTTCACCCGCACAGGAGGTTGGGTTGACCGCCGGGGATGTGATTCTCTCTGTGAATGACAAGGCCTTGAACGAATGGGAAGACCTTCCCAAAGCCATACAGGGGTCCCGGGAGCAAGTCCTGAAGTTGACCGTTCGGCGCGGCGAGAAGACTTTCAGGGTTGATGTGGCGCCAAGAATCAGCGAAGTCAAGAGCCCCTTTGGCGAGACGGTGCAGCGTAGAGTGATCGGTGTCATGCCTGCGGGCAAGTTCGCCACCGTGGAGGTTGGCCCTCTGGAGGCCTGGTATCACAGCGTTGCTCAGACGTATCATCTGAGCAAGCTGTTTCTGGAAGCCATCGTCAAACTGATCCAGAGGATCCTGCCCCTTGAAACTCTGGGGGGGCCCATATTGATCGCGCAGATGGCGGGCAAGGTCGCCAGTGAAGGGCTCATCTACCTGGTGCTCTTTGCTGCAGCCATCAGCGTGAATCTTGCCGTGTTGAACCTGCTTCCCATTCCCGTTTTGGACGGCGGGCACATCCTCTTCTATCTCATCGAACTGGTGCTGGGGAGGCCTCTCGGAGTCAAGAAGGTCGAGTTTGCCCAGAAGATCGGCATGTTCCTGCTCATTCTCCTGATGGTCTTCGTGTTTTACGTGGACATCAAGAGGGTCTTGTTCGGGGGTAACCCAGATCTTTTGCCCTGAGATCTCGTCTGATCATGAGAATTCTTGCCGCCGACACCTCCACAGCTTCCGGCAGCATCGCCCTCCTGGATGGTGATAGAATCCTGCTGGAATGGGTGCTGGTCGCGAGTCAGACTCACAACCGGCGTCTGCTGAGGTCCGTCGAGGACGCTCTCCGTGCAGTCGGATGGGACTTCGGTGACGTGGATGCTTTTGCCGTGACGGTGGGACCGGGCAGCTTCACCGGGCTCCGCATCGGGCTCACCACCATCAAGACCCTGGCCTGGGCATCCGGGAAGCCCTTCATCGGCATCCCGTCGCTGGATGTTCTGGCGGCGGCGCTTTCTCACTCCTCCCTGCCCATATGCCCGCTGATCAATGCTCACAAAGAGGAGGTGTACGGTTGCCTCTACCATTCCGATTCAGCAGGGGACGTGCATCCGGTCGGTTCCTATCGGGCAATGCCGGCGGCAGCGGTCGTAGATCTGGTGCGGGAAAGGACTCTCTTTTGCGGGGACGGCTGGCTGCTGTATGCAAGGGTCCTTCAGGATCTGCTTGGGCCTCTGGCTGTCGGAGCGGCTGCTCCCTTCCACCTCATTCGTGCTGGAGTCCTCGGAGCATTGGCTCGGAAGCGGCTTGAGGAGGGCGAGGCTCACGATCCGCTGACCACCGTCCCGCTGTATGTCCGCCCTTCAGAGGCCGAGCTGAAAAACCCTCACCTCAAGCCGAATCTGTTCCTGTCGTAAGGTCTGTTCCGTCACGAAGGCCTGAGAATTTCCCAGGAGTCAATCCCCAGCTCTGGCGCTCGCTTGCGGACCCGGTCCACGATTTCCGCGTCCATGACGATGTCTTCGGGCCATTCCCGGTGATGGCCGTCTTCGGGGCCTTTTCGGGTGGCGTCGATGACGACTCGACCATTCTTCAGAAGCATGTCCCGCTTGGGGTCCACGTTGTTGAACGCTCTCCAGAGCACCAGCGAGTAATCTTTGAGATCCACGATTTCGTCACAGAGGACGAGGATCGAAAAGGGCTGAAGGGCTTTTTGGTCCAGCAGTCCATCCCTGAAAGCCTGAGCGGACCTGTCGCCGGGCTTTCTGAAATTCACCAGGAGGACCCGATTCCGCGCTGCAAGCGGCGGGGCATGGTGGGCGGTCAGAAGCTCCGAAACCGACTGCAGAGCGGTCTGAATGACATCGGCGGAAGTGATCCCGGCCGGACTCCCGCCCTCGGACCTTCGACTCTCCCCCGGGATCCTCCGGGTGGCGTCAACTCCCAGTTTGCCGCCGAAGAGCGGATCCGGCGCGCTGTGATCGAGGACGTCCAGGACGCCCTCCGTGATGGTGAGATCCTTTTCCAGATCCACGCGGTCGAGCACCTCTCTCAGGACTGCCGCCGGTCGGCTGAGATCCACCGTGTCGTCCACCATCACCACGGCTTTGCAGAAGCTCATCTGTCCCTGGCCCCAGACGGCGCTCATGATGCGGCGGGCGTGTCCTGGGTATTCCTTGGCGATGGCAATGACGCTGAGATTGTGAAAGACTCCCTCCCACGGCAGCCAGAAATCCTTCACTTCGGGCAAAACAGCATTCATGAGAGGCAGAAAGACCCGCTCGGTGGCCTTGCCCAGGTAGCAGTCCTCCATGGGCGGCCTGCCGACAATGGTGGTTACATAGACGGGGTTTCGCCGATGGGTGATGGCCGTCAGATGGAAGACGGGATAGTCGCCCACCAGGGAATAGTAGCCGGTGTGGTCCCCAAAGGGTCCCTCAACCCTCAGTTCCTCGGGATCGACGTAGCCCTCCAGAACGAATTCGGCTTCTGCCGGCACTTCCAGATCCACAGTGACACAGCGGGTCATGGGAACCGGCCGTCGTCTGATGAAGCCCGCGAGCATCATTTCGTCGATGCCGCGGGGCAGGGGGGCCGTGGCGGCATAGGTCGTCGCAGGGTCGGTGCCGATGGCCACCGCAACGGGCATGCGCCGTTTCGATTTGCGGTACTCCTGAAAATAGTGGGAGCCATCCTTGTGGATGTGCCAGTGCATCCCGGTGGTGTTGCGGTCGAACACCTGCAGCCGATACATCCCTGCATTGCGCCGTCCGGTTTCGAGGCTGCGCGTGATGACCACGGGAAGCGTCACGAAAGGCCCACCGTCCAGCGGCCAGCATTTGAGCACCGGGATACGGCTGAGATCAATGTCCCTGCCCGTCTGAACAACTTCCTGGCACGGGGCAGCCTTCACCTTTCGCGGAAGGAATTTCAGCACCTCCAGACCCATGGGGAGCAGGCGAAAGGCGTCCCGAAGTGATTTCGGGGGCTCCAACTGGATGAACTGGCGCAGCCTGCCTGCCAGGGTTTCCAGGTCGGGTACACCGAGAGCCATGCAGACTCGGCGGTCGCTCCCGAATGCATTGGTCAGGACCGGAAAGACCGAGCCCACGACCTTCTCGAAGAGCAGCGCCTTGCCTCCGCCAGGACTCTTACAGGCCAGATCGGTGATATGCGTGATCTCCAGATCCCGGGAGACTGGCGCCTTGATCCTCTGGAGCTCGCCGGCGTCGTCCAGGGCGAGCATGAATGCTTGAAGATTCTGATAGGCTGTTTTCATGGGAGGACGAGGCTCCGGAGTCATGAGAGGATTGGCGTTTATGGAAACGGCCCTCCTGAGGGAGAGCCGTCATGTAAAGATCCGACGCCAGGGAGAGCGGCGGCAGGATGTGATGGTGATCAGTGGCTCAGTTCATCGTTGACGAGAGGAGTACATCGGGATGCACGCCGTAATTGTAACTTCTCATGCGGAAGTAGTTCTCCAGAAGTCCAACCTTCTGGTCCACGTAGTCGTATATGACGATGCGGTGGCCTTCCGCTGAGTTGCCGTTCTGGGAAAGGCTGCGGAGTGCCTGTGCCAGGGTCTTGTGGAAGTAGGTCGGCACCGCCAGAAAGAGGACCCTTGAGTGAAAGTGCTTGAGACATGCTGAAAGAGTGCGTTCATTCACCAGAACGGCTCCTGGCTCATCGGTAAGATCCGGTTGAGAGCAGGCTTCGCCCTCCTGCCAATCCTCGCCTTCCTCCTCTGGAGGGTCGGCCTCCGGTACATGAAATGGCGTTGCCTTGATGCCACGATTGGCCAGAGCGGTGCCCAGAACCTTGTCCTGATCCTCGCCCCCAGTGAGGACAAGGAGTGATTCCGAGGCTTTACGGATCTCCGCCTCGATGTCATCGACGATCATGCTTGTCCTTTGGGGGTCCTTCACGAGGTTGCGCAGCATACGTGAATAGTCACTTCGCGAACGATAGGGAAAGTCGAAGTCCGTGGCGCGAGCTACTACGTGGGCCGGGATGATGCCTCGACCTTCGCGGGCGTCCTTGTCGTTGATCGTATAAGCGACTTCGCCCACATAATAATAGACGAGCTTCGAAAGGCGGTCCTTCCGCTGGCCGGCATGAGAAAGCCCCAGCATGTAGCGCGTGTCGAAGTTCGTGACAAGGTGCGTGAGAACCTTTGACGGGCACCTTTGGCAGTCGTCCATGATGAGATAACCGATCTTCTCGTAAACTCTGCGCCATGACCGAGTGATCTCGCCGGTGTGTGCGATGGTGATCTGCTTGCCGATGCTCTGGGACCCATTGGCAATAACTCCAACGCTCGATCTCGGAATCTGAAGGAAATTCTCGACCTTCGTGAGCCAGTTCTCCAGAAGCTCCTGCTTCGGAATCAGGATGAGCGTCGGCTGTCGCCTCTGAGCAATGGTGTAGAGGGCAATAACCGTTTTTCCGCTCTTGTGTCCTCCCACCAGCGTGGCGAAATCATGGGTCAGGACGTTTTCTGCGGCATCCTGCTGGTAGGATTTGAGCTGACCGTGAAACTCTATGGGAATGGGCTCGAAAGATCTCCTCCGGTCGGAGATGCGATACGATTGCTGAAATTTTTTGCACAGATCCGTGAACTGGTCCAGAAATCCCCTCGGCAGCAGGTAGTAGCGTCCCTTCTGACGAAGGCAGTTGATCTGGGCCGGAATGCTCCCGATCCAGTCACCCCGGTTATGGCGCATTTCATAATCCGGATTGGTGAAAACCAATCGCTCATGGAGCTTACGCTCAAGCAACGGCACCAGTCCGTCAGTGGGGACCTTCAGCCATTCGCCCAGCACGACGTTTAAAGTCTTGCTCACCATCGCAAAAAACCTTCATAATAAAATAGTGAGACCTCGGAGGGAGGCCTGCCCTTCGAAACCGAACCCACTCATCATGACGCTGGATCAAGGGCGCGCGGGAGGGTTGGCACCCTTGGATTCACTATCGGTAGAATAGCGCCAAGAATTCAGGTTCTTATACTGACGACAATAAATTTGACCAGGGATTTGAGCACGTTTATATCCTAACCCACATTTCCTCATATTGGAACCGGCAATAACTCCGCATGACTCCAACGGAAAGGGGAGAAACCTTGGAAGACAACCCGACCCATCCCATCGATCTGCTCGCAAACCTGGCGCGCGATTATCAGAGGAAATACATCGAGCTGGAAGAAGCCATCCGACAGGTCCCGATGGAAAGGCTGCCTCTGCAGCTCAAGGTCCTTGCCGAATCCGCAACAGACCGCTTCCGTTCGGCCCAGATGTCGCTCGCCCGACAAATGGCCCATGATCCTGCGCTACAAGATGAGGAGACCTTACAAATGCTGAACGTTGTCTTCCGGTGTTTTGACGAAATGCGGATCGTTTTTCAGATCCTGCTGGAACGTTTTCCCCAAAACGATATGCAGAGGTGACCAGCGCATCCGCCATGAGCCGAGAGTGCATTCCGCCCAGGCCCTTCAACGGTAATCAATGCCCTCAGCTTTTGACTTACCTTACTAACATGCTTTGTGTCGGATGGAAATTTTTTTTGGCGGACTGAGTTTCAGTCGGCCTGAGCGGCTTGTTTCTTCAACAGAAAATAGACACGGCCCGGATATTTCATGCGCCCCGCCACCCTCTCTGCAGGCTCCCCCGTGCCGCAGAAAAGATCCACTCTTCCGAATCCCTTGATGGCCCCACCGGCGTCCTGATTCAGGACCCACCTGCTCAAGGATTCGGATCCCGCCCACTGGCCATTGGATGAAAGTCTCGGCTTGCTGGTCTCGAGGAAAGCCAGGGCCCCTCGCGGTTGATGCTTGGGATCCATAGCCACCGAGCGCCCTTCGGTCAGAAGCACGTTGAGACTGCCGACGGGCCCCTTTTCAACCCACCTGAAGAACACATAACTCTCGTTGTGGCCAAGGATTTCGTCCTGAAGCTCCGGATGCGACTTCAGAAAGTCGCGAATGACCTGCATGGACATCCCTTCAGAGGGCAGATGACCCCGATCGATGAGCATCTTTCCGACACTGCGATAGGGCCGTCCGTTGGCTCCGGCATACCCGACGCGACGACGCCCGCCATCGGGCAGCTGCACGACGCCCGAACCCTGAATGTGAAGGAAGAAAGCATCCATGGGGTCTTTCAGCCACGCAATCTGGCAGCCGCAATCCTCGATCTTCCTGAAGCTGTCGATCTCCGATCGAGTGAAATAAGGGATCACGCGGCTTTCCTGGAGGCGCCCCACCCAACGCTCGCCCCCCTGAAATTTGTCCGGATCGAAGGCATGGAGATCGATCGTCAGCAGATCCGGCGGCACACCATATAAAGGGTAACGATAGACGTCATCCGGCACCAGGGTCCCTTCCAGAACCGGTTCGTAATATCCCGTGACCAGCGCTCCACCCCCTTCGGGGAGCGGCCGAAGTCCGTAGAGATCGAAAGACCTGGCAAGTGTCTCCGGGTCCAGTGTGCCTTTGGTCATGTGATCGAGGAACAGGGCAAGAGTCTCTTTCATGAGACTTGCCGGGATCTGGATGTCTCCCAGAGGGAACGACCGATCGGCCGGAACCCTTTGGAAGTACACCAGGCTTCTTTCAATGGCCGCCTGCAGCAGTTCGAGATTCATGTCGTCGTGCAGAACCGGCCACTCGCTCAGGGAGAGTCGCTCGAAATGAGCCTCCCTGGGCGGCTCCTTGGCAGGTTGTGGCACGCAGCTCCACAAGAGCATGAGCAATACCCAGGAAAATCGTCGAAGTCCAGCCATCATCCCGGTCCAGCCCGTCTTGAGTCAGGTACCCATTTCCCAGGAGTTGAGATACTTCTCCTGCTCGGCAGTGAGCTTGTCGATGTCGACCTGCATGCTGGCCAGTTTCAGCTTGGCAATGGCCTTGTCGATGTCCATCGGTACCCTGTAGACCTCGCGTTTCAACGAAGCAGCGTTCTTGACCATGAACTCGGAGCACAGTGCCTGATTGGCGAAGCTCATGTCCATGACGCTCGAGGGGTGTCCTTCAGCAGCAGCCAAGTTGATCAGGCGGCCCTCTCCCAGAACGTAAATGCGCCGGCCGTCTTCGAGGGTGAACTCCTCGACGAATTCCCGAATCCCGCGCCGCGATCGCGTGATCTCCGCCAGGGATTCCAGATCCACCTCCACGTTGAAGTGGCCGGAATTGGAGACGATGGCTCCATCCTTCATGGCCATGAAATGCTCTCTGCGCAGCACATGGATGTCGCCGGTGAGGGTGCAGAAGAAGTCTCCGATGGGTGCCGCCTTGGCCATCGGCATCACCTGATAGCCGTCCATCACGGCTTCCAGTGCCCTCAGGGGATCCACTTCCGTGATGATCACCTTGGCTCCCATGCCGGCAGCCCGCATGGCCACGCCGCGCCCGCACCACCCGTAGCCGCTCACCACGAAGTTGGGGCCTGCCATGAGCCGGTTGGTGGCACGAATGATCCCGTCAATGGTGCTCTGCCCCGTTCCATAACGGTTGTCGAAAAGGTGCTTGGTGTCCGCATCGTTCACGGCGATGATGGGGTACTGCAGCACCCCCTTTTCAGCCATGCTCTTGAGGCGGATGACCCCGGTCGTCGTTTCCTCGGTTCCCCCGATGACCCCGGCCAGAAGGTCCTTCCGCTCGGAGTGGAGGACACTCACCAGGTCGGCACCGTCGTCCATGGTGACCTGAGGGCTTTTCTCAAGGCAGGCATAGATGTGACGGTAGTAAGTTTCCTTGTCCTCACCTTTTATGGCACAAACGGGCACCTGGTCGTGCTGAACCAGCGAAGCAGCCACGTCATCCTGGGTGCTCAGGGGATTGGAAGCGCACAACCGGACCTCCGCGCCGCCTGCTTTGAGCGCCTTCACCAGTGCGGCCGTCTCCGTGGTGACATGCAGGCAGGCTGAGAGCCTTACACCCGCCAGGGGTTTTTCCCTGCCAAAACGCTCCTCAATGGATTGAAGTACGGGCATGGACTGATAAGCCCACTCGATCCTGAGTTTTCCTTTTTCGGCCAGGCCGAGATCCTTGACATCGTAATCCATCTTGTCTCCTCGCATACTGAAATAGTCTCAAGTTTCAGGTTTCAAGTCTCAAGTTTGGGGTTCGAGGGAAGGGGTTCCGGATCCGCCGCCAAAATTACACATGCGAACGAAAAAGAGCCCGGACTCGATGCCTGGACACTCCTCGTGTGCGCATCATCCGGGCTCCTCGATGCCACGTCTGGATGGCTGGCGGAGCCGCTGGTCTCCTACAATCCTGCCTTCTCCCGCAGTTCATCGATCATGTCGGTCTTCTCCCAGGTGAAATCGGGATCGTTTCGGCCAAAATGACCGCCGCACGCCGTCTTTTTGAAAATGGGTCTGAGCAGCCTCAGATGCCGGATCATGTTCGCGGGCTTGAAGCTGAACGAATCACGCACAATCTGGGCAATCCGGTCGTCGGAGATCTTGCCGGTTCCAAAGGTATCCACCATGAGGGAGACGGGTTCGGCGACCCCGATGCTGTAGGCCACCTGCACTTCGACACGATCCGCAAGATGTGCCGCCACAATATTCTTGGCAACGTAGCGGGCCATGTAGGAGGCTGTCCGGTCAACCTTGGAAGGATCCTTGCCCGAGAACGCACCACCGCCATGGCTTCCCTGGCCGCCGTAGGTGTCGGCGATGATCTTCCGCCCCGTCACCCCGCAGTCACCCATGGGGCCGCCCACCACGAACCGGCCCGTGGAATTGATGAAAAACCTCGTCTTCTCGTCCATGAGCTCGCAGGGAATGGTTTTCCGGATGACTTCCTCGATGATGCCTTCGCAGATGGTCTTGTAGGTCACGTTGGGGGTGTGCTGAGCCGCCACGACCACCGTGTCGATTCTCTTGGGGCCGCCGTTGGCGTACTCGACCGTCACCTGGCTTTTCCCGTCCGGACGCAGAAAAGCCAGAATACCGGACTTGCGCACTTCGGCGAGCTTGCGCACAATGCGGTGGGCATAGTAGATCGGCATGGGGAGCAGTACCGGAGTGTCGTTGCAGGCGTAGCCGAACATGAGCCCCTGGTCGCCGGCTCCCTGCTCCTCGAACAAACCTTCGCCCGGGTTCACCCCCTGGGCGATATCGGGGGACTGCTTGTCGATGCTGGTGATCACCGCGCAGGTCTCCCAATCGAACCCCATGGCTGAATCGTTGTAGCCGATGTCCCTGATGGTCTGCCTCACGATCTCCGGGATGTCGATCCATGAAGAGGTGGTGATCTCCCCCGCCACAAAAGCCAATCCCGTAGTCACCATGGTTTCGCAGGCGACACGGGCGGCTTTGTCCTCGGTGAGAATGGCGTCCAGAACGCCATCGGAGATCTGGTCGGCCACCTTGTCCGGATGACCCTCCGTCACGGATTCCGAGCTGAAGAGGTAACTGTTCATTGACATTTTGGGAAAAACCTCCTTCAATTTTCGTCTATGTGATTATCTACCAAATGTTCGCCAGGTCTGAATACTCACAACTATTTCTGATCGGCCGGGTGAAAGAGTGACGTTAGATCAAAAACCCTCTATCAGAAACCGGCTGCCATTCGATGAAGCGAATCCTCATCTGCCTCGAGGGGCTCCGAGCTGTCCCATTGCCTGGGTTTGTTGTCGGCGTCCACCAGCACCACGCGGGGCCGGTAATCGTTGAGCTCGGAAGCCTCATACTCGGCATAGGTCGCGATGATGATCAGATCACCCCTGGAGCCCAGGCGCGCCGCAGCGCCGTTCAGGCAGATGTCTCCCTTTCCACGGGGTCCGGCAATGGCATAGGTGTCGAAACGAGCCCCATTGTGGACGTTGTACACCTTGATCTGCTCGAACGGAAGGATGTCGGCTGCCTCCATGAGCAGTTCGTCTATGGTCAGACTCCCCTCGTAGTGGAGGTTGGCGTCGGTTACGGTGGCGCGATGGATCTTGGACTTGAGCATGATGCGTTGCATGGGAACCTCCTGCGTGGTCGTCAAAGGATGCGATCCGGTGCTGCTGACGATCCCGTCATTCTGCTGGAACCTTCAAAACCCTGTTGTCGATGAGCCGGGTGCTGCCGACAAACGCCGCCAGCGCCAGAAGCGTCGGCCCCCGTAATTCAATGACGTCCTCCAGGGTTTCGGGATTGCAGAGCTCGGCATAATCGATGCGCAGCTCACCGTTCGAGTCGATTCGCTCCTTGACTTTTCCCAGGATGATTGGTCCCCGCCTCTCTCCCCCGTTGGCCAGCTGCTCCGCTTCGGCCAGTGCGCGACTCAGGTTCAGAGCGGCCTCCCGCTGGGTTGGCGTGAGGTAGACATTGCGGCTGCTCATGGCCAGCCCGTCGCTCTCGCGGACGATGGGATGCCCGATGATCCGGACATCCATGTTGAGATCTCGCACCATCCGGCGGATCACCGTGAGCTGCTGGAAATCCTTCTCGCCGAATACCGCTGCATGCGGTTTGACGACATTGAACAGCTTGGTGACCACCGTAGTGACTCCGCGGAAATGCACCGGCCGGCTCCGACCGCAAAGGGGTCGCGTCACTTCCATGACTTCCACAAACGTCTGATAACGCTCCGGGTACATCTCCTTCACAGGGGGTGAGAAAACCGCAGTGACTCCCACTTCCCCGGCCAGGAGCACGTCCCGCTCCATATCCCGCGGGTAGCGCTCAAAGTCCTCCCCCGGGCCGAACTGGGTGGGGTTGACGAAAATGCTGACAACAATTTCGTCGCCATGATTGCGGGCTTCCCGCATCAGCGCCAGGTGCCCCTCATGGAGGTAGCCCATCGTGGGCACCAGGGCAATGCGTTTGCCCTCGCGCCTCCAGGCTTCGGCCTGCTGCTGCATCTCGGTAACGCTCTCGATGATGCGCATCTTCTCTCCTGTCGAACCTGGGCCGGGATCAACCACATCAGGTGGCCGGTGATCCACGGCTTAAACAAACCACGCTGCTTGGAGGTGGGCGAACCGGAGGTCCGGCCTGCTGGATATGAAGCTCAAGGCGTTTGTGATGCGAGATGCCTGAACCCGCTCACGAGACCACCGTGCAAAAACTTCAAAAGCCTTCCAGACCTTACGTCCAGAAAGCTTCAACAAATGTCCAGGCAATTCAGGCCTTGATCGTCAACTTGCTCCACCCCACCTTTTTTCGTCTCAGTCTCCTGCAGATCCGAGCGAAACAGACTTCCAAGAAGCTG
>Ga0105100_10000142_pt1 | contig 40023 bp, 41 predicted proteins | sample PPLLak12cMay2015_2_FD_87033 | JGI IMG/M metagenome (GOLD analysis project Ga0105100, IMG submission 87033) | Freshwater sediment microbial communities from Prairie Pothole Lake near Jamestown, North Dakota, USA - PPLs Lake P8 Core (1) Depth... | ecosystem: Environmental > Aquatic > Freshwater >... | reverse complement strand
TCTTCCGCACCGCGGTCTACGACATGCGCACCGCGAAGCAGGCCGGAACGACGACGACGGGCCACGCCCTCCCGCCGCCGAACCCCGAGGGCCCGTTCCCGCTGAACCTCTTCATGGAGCCCGGGGACTCGAGTCTCGAGGAGATGATCGCGACGACGGACCGCGGCGTGCTCGTCACGCGGTTCCACTACTCGAACGTCGTGCACCCGGTCGAGTCGACGATCACCGGGATGACGCGCGACGGCACGTTCCTCATCGAGCGCGGCGAAGTCTCGCGCCCCGTCCGGAACCTCCGCTTCACGCAGTCGATCCTCGAGGCTCTCATGAACACCACGGCGATCGGGAGGGAGACGGAGCTCGCGAGCGAGTTCTTCTACTCGGCCAGCCGCGTGCCGCCCCTCCGCGTCGAGGGGTTCCACTTCAGCGGTCGATCCGACCACTAGATCCGGCCGCTCGGCCGGCTGGCGACTTCCGATCGCGCTGCGTTAGGCTTCCGGCCCCGGTCCACCGACGCGGAGGTCAGGCATCATGCAGGTCGGCGACGTCATGCACACGGACGTGAAGACGGCGAGCCCGGACGACACGTTCGCCGATGTCGCGAAGATCATGCGCCTGCACGGCATCTCCTCGGTCGTCGTGCTCGACGGCACGAGGCTCCAGGGCATCGTGACCGAGCGCGACATCGTGAACCTCGTCGCGGCCGGCGGCGACCCGCACGACGTCCGGGTCGCGCACGGCATGACGCGGCGGGACCTGGAGACCGTCTCGCCGAAGACGGACATCTCCGAGGCGGCCGAGCACATGGTCACCAGGAACATCCGCCACCTGCCCGTGACCGACACGCGGGGCAAGGTCGTCGGCATCATCTCGATCCGCGATCTCACGCGGTGGGCGGCCGAGGAGCTCTCGGGCGGTCACGAGATGCCGGATATCGCCCGCAGCCACAAGGCGCTGAAGGCCGCGACCGAGCTCAGCAAGCAGCGCCGCAAGGGCTCGTAGCGCCCGCTCAGCCCTCGGCCGCGCGCTCGAACGGCTCCCGCGGGTGCTCGAGCGAGCCGAGTTGCGCGATGTCGCGCGGGAACAGGAGCGCCACGGTCCAGTCCATCGCGATCTTCACGCGCCGCGCGATCGTCGGCATCGCGAGCAGGTGGTACGAGCGATGGAGGAACCACCCGGGGAACCCCCTGAACCGCAGCCCCCGGACGAGCGCCACGCCCTTGTACCGTCCGAGCGAGCACACGCCGCCGATGTTGCGGTACACGAACGGCTCGGTCGCCTCGCCGCGCAGCGTCGCCGCGAGGTTCCTGCCCAGTCGTCGGCCCTGACGCATCGCATGCTGCGCGGTCGGCGGGCACAGGCCGCCGGTCGTGCGGTCGGGCACCGCGGCGCCGTCCCCGGCGCCCCATGCGTGCTCGAGGCCGACCACGCGCAGGTGATCGTCGACCCGTACGCGCCCCGCCTCGTCCACGGGGAACCCCGACGCCGCCGCGAGCGGCATCGGCCTCACCCCGGCGGTCCACACGAGCGTGTCGGCCTCGAACACCTGGCCGTCCGAGAGCCGGATCGTGCCGCCCTCGGCCGACTCGAGACGCGTCTCGAGCAGGACCTCGACCCCCCGCTCCTGGAGACGCTCCTGCGCGTACCGCGCAAGGTCCTCGCCGAGCTCGGGCAGGATCTTGCCGGCCGCCTCCACCAGCACCCACCGCATCTCGGCGGCGCGCAGGGACGGGTAGCTCGCGATCGCGTCGCGAGCCAGGTCCTCGAGCTCGCCGAGGGCCTCGACGCCCGCGTACCCGGCGCCGACGAACACGAACGTGAGCGCCGAGCGCCGACGTTCCGGATCCTCGGTCTCGGCCGCGACGTCCAGACGGGAGAGCACGCGGTTCCGCAGGTAGATCGCCTCCTGGACCGTCTTGAAGCCGACGCCGTGCTCGGCGAGGCCGGGGACGGGCAGCACGCGCGAGCGCGACCCGGCCGCAAGCACGACCTCGTCGTACGCGAGGTCCACCGCTCGGTCCTCGGCGAGCCGCACGTGGGCGATCCGGGCGTCGGGGTCGATGCGCTCGACCTCCCCGACGATCACCTCGCACCCCCTCAGTACCCGCCGGAGCGGGACCACGACGGCTCGAGGGTCGATCGTCCCCGAGGCGACCTCGGGCAGGAACGGCTGGTACTGCATGAAGTTCTCCGGGTTCACGACCGTCACGCGGACGCCGCCCGGCACCGAGCGGCGGAGCTCCATCGCCGCGTACAGGCCCGCGAACCCGGCCCCGACGACGAGGACACGGCGACCGGTCACGCGATCGCCTCGAGCGCCGACGGGAGGTCGGCGAGGGTCCGGACCCACGCGTCCGGCTCGTCGAGCTGCTCGGGCGACGGTCGCTCCGGCGCCTCGCCGCGCAGCATCCAGACCGCGCGCATCCCGGCGGCCTTCGCGGGGCGCACGTCGTGGTCCAGCCGGTCCCCCACCATCACGCACGCCGACGGGTCGGCGCCGATCGCCTCGACCGCGCGGGCGAAGATCCGCGGATCGGGCTTCTCGAGCCCGAGGTCGTCCGAGACGCCCAGGAACTCGAAGTAGCCGGTGAGGCCGTCGCGGATCATCGCGCGGCGCACCTCGCTCGGCTGGTTCGCGATGACGCCGAGGCGGTACCCGGCGGCCGCGAGGGTTTCCAGGCACGGGCGGACGTCCGCGTGCAGGGCGTCGGGCGGATTCGACCAGTGCGGCGCGACGGCCCGGGTCACGACCTCGCGGTCGACGTCCGCATCCAGGAACCGCTCGGCCAGCGCGTCCCGGAAGGAACCGGCCTGCGCTCGACGGAGCCCCTCGTACGCGGCCTCGTACGCCTCGTCCGTCACGGTCGCGCCCAGGTCCCGGAGCCCGTGGAGCACCGCCCTGCGGTACGTGCGGTCGTCGTAGATCACGCCGCCGATGTCGAGGAACACGACTTCCAGACCCATCGCTCCGCCCGCGCGTCGATGGCGGGCATGCTACCCAGTCCACGCGGACGAGCGGGTTCGCGGCGCAGCCGGAGGAGGCTTAGACTCGGAAGGACCAGTGCTCGTTCGAAAAGGGGGGTGAGCACGGGATGCGACGCATCGCGATCGCGATGACGGCGCTGCTCCTCACGGTGATGGTCCTCGTACCCACCGTCGGCAGCGCGGCCCCGGAGCCAGGCAGGCTACCGGTCGACGACACCCGTGAGTTCGAGGGGGTGAAGGATCCGAAGCTCGTGAAGCAGGCGCCGGGACTCGAACGGGAGGTCCGGCGTCTGAGCGAGAAGTCCGTCGGCGCAGCCGTCGTCGGCGAGACACGGTTCTGGCTGGGCTACGACGACTACAACGGCGAGGTCTACGTCAAGGAGTACACGCTCCGCGCCGTGGGCGATCATGCCGAGATCTGGGTCGCGAGCGACTCGGACGACGTGTCCAGCGGTCTCGAGTTCCCGACGGGAGACTGCCGCAACGACGACGGCGTGCGGACGGTGGTCACCGACGACCAGATCGAGTACATGCTCGGCGAGTTCGACGACAACATGTACCCGATCGAGTCCGAGCTGTTCAGCGTTCCCCCGCCGTTGGACGGGATGAACGCGCCGCTCGCCGACATGCTGGCGCTGCCGCCCGACTACTACGCGGGAGACGGTGACAAGATCGTCGTGCTGGTCGACAACTTCCGCGACGACAACTTCTACGACACGGACAACGCGAACACGTTCTCGTACATCGCCGGCTTCTACTGGGGGCTGTACGACTACTACTTCAACCGGCTCGTGATGAACATCGACGGGTGGGACTGGTTGCACCGCACCGGCGACGACCCGCCGAACGAGCCGAGCACCGACCCGTGCACGCACGCGCCCGCGCGGCCGAACGTGTACGAGGGAACGTTCGCCCACGAGTACCAGCACCTGCTCGAGGCCTACCAGGACTGGGACGAGGTGTCGTGGGTGAACGAGGGCATGTCGATGTACGCGGAGCCGGCTACCGGCTACGGCAACTGGCTGCTCAGCGTGAACGACATCGGCTTCGAAGGGAGCGTCCAGTGCTTCCTCGGCAACATCGTCAAGGCGACGCCCGCGAACGTGTTCCCGTACCCGGGCGGGCCCGAGAACTCGCTGACGGTCTGGGGTGATCAGACCGACGACCAATCCGAGATCCTGTGCGACTACGGAGCCGCCGGGATCTTCGCGGGCTATCTCTCACAGCAGTTCGGGGAGCGCTTCATCTCCAAGCTGCACCGGAACCGGCGGCCCGGGCTCGAGGGCCTGCAGTTCCTGCTGGACAGGTCCGAGGGCGGCCTGGACGCGATGAAGGTGATCGACCGGTGGGCCGCGATGGTGGCGGTCGACAAGTGGCTCGACAGCGGCGCGGACCTGGTCGGGACGGGAGAGGCGAAGTTCCAGCTCGACCTCATCCACGGCAAGGTCAACTGGTCGACGGACCAGGCGTACGAGAACCCCGGCGCACCGCCGAACGGCTCGGACTACGTCCGCCTCCGCAACGGCCTCGGCGAGTTCCTGCCGCTTTCTGCCGTGAGGAACATCGGGTTCGATGGTGTCTCCGAGCTGCCGCCGCTCCCGGTCGAGTGGACGGTCGACGGCACCGAGGGCAGCCCCGCACCCAGCCTGTACTCGGGTGCCGGGGACAACCTCGATCGCTCCATCATCCGGGAGGTCGACGTCGGTGCCGGCGTGCTCACCTTCGACACGATGTGGGACACGGAGGAGGGGTACGACTACGCGTACGTCCAGGTCTCGACCGACGGGGGCGAGACGTACGAGAGCGTCTCGTGCGACGACTCGGTGTCGGCGCCGCTCGGCTCCGGATTCGACGGGTCGTCGGGCGGTTGGGTCTCGGAGACCTGCGACCTCTCGGCGTACGCCGGCGAGACCGTGCTCCTGTCGTTCCGGTACGTGACCGACGGCGGCGTGACCGAGCCCGGCTACTGGGTGGACGACGTCGACGTCGACGGCACGGTCCTCACCGACGGCTCGTCGCTCGAGGGGTGGCACTCGATGTCGGAGGTCAACCCGTTCGAGGCCGAGTTCACGGTGCGGCTCGTCGCCTACAACCCGAACGCCGGGACGGTGCGGCTGGCCAAGCTCGGGCTCGACGGGAAGAACGACGGGTCCATGACCGCGTCCGAGATCGACGCTGCCATCGGCAAACGCGGGAAGGTCGCCGCCGCGATCGTGACGTTCCACGAGCCGACCGAGCTCACGCAGCAGACGGCCTCGTACACGCTCACCGTGAACGCGACCGTGCAGCCGGGCGGCGCATAGGCACGCAACCGGCGGTTCGGAGGAAGGGGCGGCTCCGGCCGCCCCTTCCCCTATGTGGAGCTAGCGGACGGCCAGCAGCCGGAGCGCCGCGAAGGACTCCGGCGAGCACCGGGACGTGCCGAGCCGGATCGGGTCGTACCGGTCCCCGTGGCAATCCGACCCGCCGGTGGGGATCAGCCCGAGGCGCTCGGCGAGCTTGCCGTAATACGCACGCTTGTCCTCGTCGTGGTCGGTGTGGACGACCTCGAGCCCCTGCATACCCGCGGCGGCCATGCGCTCGATCAGCTCGTCGGGCACGGAGGTCTGGTCCCCCCACATCCCGGGGTGCGCGAGCACGCAGATGCCGCCCGCGCCGAGGATCACGCCCACCGAGTCCACCGGGTCGAGCGCATGTTTGCCCACGTGCGCCGGCTTGCCGTCGGCGATGTACAGGTCGAAGGCCTCGCGCTCGGTGTCGACGATCCCAGCCTCGACCATCGCCTGCGCGACGTGCGGGCGGACGATGTTCCCGCCGCCAGCGATCTGGGCCACACGCTCAAACGTGATGTCGAACCCGAGCGCCTGGAGCTTCTCGACCATCCGCTCCCCGCGCCGGAACCGGTCGTCCCGCAGGCGCCGGAGCTCGGCCTGGAGCCCCGCGTCGTCCACGTCCGGCCAGTAGCACAGGACGTGGACCGAGGTCTTCTCGTACTCGGCCGAGAGCTCGACGCCGGGCACGACCTCGACGCCGTGCTCGACGCCGGCGGCGATGGCCTCGTCGAGACCCTCGGTCGTGTCGTGATCGGTGAGCGCGATGACCTCGAGTCCGAGCGCGGCGGCGCGGCGCACGACCTCTGCGGGTTCGAACGTGCCGTCCGAGCGGTTCGAGTGGGTGTGCAGATCGATGCCGGGCATATCCGGATGCTCCCAGACGGGAACCCGCTTGTCCCAACCCGCAGGGTTCTCGGCTCTGCCTCCCCCCGGGATATCACCCACCGGCACGATCGTCCTCGGGCGGTGAGGGCCTGTCCCAAGGATTCGAGCTCGATGGCAACTGGAGCGCCATCGAGCTCATGCCCGCCGGCATGACCTTCGGGGGAGACATGACCAACCTGCAGGCCCTCTGAGGACTGTTCGGATACGGGCCACGCACGCTGCCTCGTTCACGAACATCACCGTGACGCAGTAGCTGGCTCGGAGCTGTTCGGAACGACCCCCGCCGCGGCGGGGGTCGTTCCTATCTCGGCGGGGTCCTGCCTCCGCCTCTAGGCTTGCCACGTGACCGAGCGCTACGACGTCGCGATCGTCGGCGGGGGAATCGTCGGGCTCGCGACCGCGTACCGGCTCCTCGAGCGACGGCCCGGCCTTCGGCTCGTGGTGGTCGAGAAGGAGGCCGCTCTGGCGCTCCACCAGAGCGGTCGGAACTCGGGGGTCGTCCACGCAGGCCTCTACTACGCCCCCGGCTCCCTGAAGGCGCGTCTGTGCCGAGAGGGCAAGGACGCGCTCGAGCGCTTCTGCGAGGACCACGACATCCCCCTCGACCGGTGCGGCAAGCTCGTCGTGGCGGTTGACGAGGCCGAGCTTCCGCGCCTGGCCCAGCTGAGGGCCCGGGGGGAGGCGAACGGCCTCCGCGGTCTCGACGAGGTCGGCCCCGAGCGCGTCCGCGAGATCGAGCCGCACGCGGCAGGCATCCGCGCCCTGCACCTGGCCGAGACCGGCATCGTGGACTTCCGGCGCGTGGCCCTCGCGTACGCCGAGGAGGTGCGGGCGCGGGGCGGGCGGATCCTGCTCGGGCACCGCGTCACGGACATCGAGCGGATGAAGACCGAGACCGTGGTCGAGACCTCGCGCGGGCCGATCCTGACCCACAGCGTGATCGCGTGCGCCGGCCTGCAGTCCGATCGCGTGGCGCGGATGAGCGGCGCGCCCGAGCAGATGCGCATCGTCCCCTTCCGAGGCGATTACCTGTCGCTGCTGCCCCACGGGCGCGAGCTGGTCCGGGACCTCCTCTACCCGGTTCCCGACCCCGCCTTCCCGTTCCTGGGCGTGCACTTCACGCGACGGATCGACGGTGAGGTGTGGGCGGGACCCAACGCCGTGCTCGCCCTCGCGCGCGAGCGGTACTCGCGGTTCGCGCTGGACCCTCGCGACGTGGCCGCGACGCTCGCGTACCCGGGCTTCCGGAGGCTGGCGCGGCGCTACTGGCGCACCGGCCTGGCCGAGATGCGCCGGGACGGCTCGAAGGCGGCCTTCGTGCGAGCCTGCCGGCGCCTCGTGCCCGAGCTCGGCCCGGACGACGTCGAGTGGGGTCCGAGCGGCATCCGCGCCCAGACCGTGCTCGGCAGCGGCGAGCTGACCGACGACTTCCGGGTCCAGGCGTCCGAGCGCATCCTCCACGTCCGCAACGCGCCCTCCCCCGCCGCGACCGCCAGCCTCGCGATCGGGCGCGTGCTCGCCGAGCACGCCGTCGAGCGCTTCCGGCTGGAGGACTGAGCCGGGCTACACCTGCGAGGCCGGCACGGCGTTCGGCACGACGTCCTCGGTCGCGGCGATCCGGAAGAAGCCGTCGACGAACGCGACCGACTGCCGCGAGAACACGGGCGGGCAGCACACGGGCTCGTTGCCCGGGTAGCGCGCCGCGTACAGGTCGAACCCGCCGGTCGCGAACACGAGCGAGCCGTGGTCGGCGGCCGGCGCGTGCGCCACGACCTGCGGGATCCCGACCTCCGAGTACGAGACGACGTCGACCGAGAGCGTCCGCGTCTCCCCTTGCTCGTGGAAGGCGACGACGAGCTCCGCGACGCCGTCACCCGTCAGGTCTCGTCCGACGACGTTTACCTCCGTCCACCGCTCGCCGCCGGCGTCCTCGGCGCGCAGCCACTCCACCCACCCGCTCTCGTCGGTCACGAACGTGAACACCCGGATCGTGAACGCGCGCGTGGCGGTCGTTGTGGGCGAGGACTCGACGACCCAGACCACCCGGTTCCCCGCGACCGGCACCTCACCGCACTCGCCCAGCGCTCCGGCGGTGATCAGCGCCACGCACTGGGCGTTCGGCGCCACGGCGACCACCGCGCGCGTCCCATCGGCGAGGACCCGTCCCTCGGTCCCGACCGCGGGGGCCTGGCCCGGCGACGGCGTCGCGACCGACGGCGGAAGGGTCGAGACCACGGCCGAGGGGCTCGGCGAGGCCTCCACCGGCACGGCCACCTCCTCGTCTCCCGAGCGACCGATCGCGTACCCGGTGAGGGCGCCGACCGTGAACACGGCCACGGCCGCGAGCGCGATGAGCAGCGTCGTGCGGGTCTGGGGGGTCATGCCCCGCGACGCTACGACCGCGCGTGGGGCCGAGCAAGCATCCCGCGCCTCAGCCGGTCGGCCCGCTCCTCGCCAGGGCCTCGGTCCGGATCACCACCCAGATCCCCGCGAGGATCGTCACGCCGCCGGCTACGGCGGCCCAGCCCGGCACCTCGCCGAAGAACACGAGCGCGAGCGCCGAGGCCACCACCGGCTCGCCGGTCACGGCGATCGCGACCGTCGCGGCCTCCACATGTCCGAGGAGGTAGTTGAAGACCGTGTGCCCGCCGATCTGCGGCACGAGCGCCATGAGCAGGAACAGCGCCCACACGTGCGGCTCGAACCCCGTGAACGTCGCCTCGGGGGCGAACGACACCACGACAGCCAGGATCGCGGCCGTCGTCGTGTACGCGATCCCCGTGTACGTCGTGAGCGAGATCCGCTGCCGCAGCGAGCGCCCCGCGAGCAGGTAGCCCGCCGCCGCGACGGCGCCGGCGAGCGCGAGCAGGTCGCCGAACGCGGCCCGCGCCGAGACCCCGTAGTCGCCGCCCGAGATCATCACCGCACCGGCGAGCGCCAGTCCGATCCCGACCCCGGTCCGTCGGCTCACGCGCTCCCCCATCGCCCGCCCGAGCAGCGCGACCCACACGGGGGTCGTCGTGACGAGCACCGTGCTCGCGGCGACCGTCGTGTACGAAAGTGAGGGGATCCACAGGGCGAAATGCGCCGCCAGGAGCGCCCCGGCGAGCAGCGCCGTCGCCCACCCGCGTCGGCCGAGCGACCCGAGCTCGTCCCGGTGCCGCGCGAGCGCGATCGGGAGCAGGATCGCCGCAGCGATCGCGTTCCGGTAGAAAGCGATCGACATCGCGGGCGCCTCGGCCGCCCGGATCAGGATCGACGAGAAGGCGACCGAGACGACGCCGAGGGCGAGGAGCGCGAGCAGGCGCGCCGGAGGCGGCTCGGTCGCGCCGCGGTCCGCCGTCACCGATGTCGGCTCGGCCACGCGGCCGCGCTACCCGCCGCGGCCGGCGGCGCGCGGCGTCCCGCGGCCCGCACCCATCTCGCGAGACAGGCTGCGGGCAGCCTGCTTCACCGCAGCGACGAGCTGCTCGTCGGGCCCGTCCGGGAGCAGGCGCTCGACCGGTCCGGCGATCCCGATCGCGCCGACCGGAGCGCCGCGGTGATCGAAGATCGGGGCCGCGATCTCGGCCTCGCCGACGATGCCCTCCTGTTCCTCGGTCGCGAAGCCGGTCTCGAGCACTTCGTCCAGGGCCGCCCCGAGGGCGGTCGGATCGGTGATGGTCCGCCCGGTCAGCCGCTGGAGGGAACCCGCGAGGAGCGCCGACCGTCGTTCCGGCTCGAGGTAGGCCACGATCGCCTTGCCGAGCGCGCTCGCGTTCCATGGGATCGATGCGCCGACCTCGAGGATCTGGACCGAGTCGTCCGGCCGGAAGACGTGGTGCACGACGAGGACGCTCGGGCCGTTCAGGGCGCCGACGCGCACGGCCTCGGTCACGCGCCCCGCGAGGGAGTCGGCCCACAGCAAGGAGCGGGAGCGGAGCTCGTGCGTGTCGAGGTAGGCGTTGCCGAGCTGGAGCATGGCCGGACCGAGCCGGTACTTGCCGGTCTCGGGGTCCTGCTCCACGAACTCCTGTCGCTCGAGCGTGCGCAGGAGCCCGTGCACCGTGCCCTTCGCGATGCCCAGGCGCTCGGAGAGCTCCGTGACCCCCAGGCGGGAGGCGCCCGACCCGAGCTCGCGGAGGATGCGCGCGGCTCGCTCCACCGACTGGATCGTTGCGCGCTCTGCCGTCACTCCGTCACCCGGTCACCGCTCCGTCGATGCCAGCCTAGACCCTCCACAGGCCTGGTGCGGTGGCCCCGAACGGCGGGGACGCGGGCAGAGCGGTCAGACGGCGCACTGACGCGCGGCGCGCCCAAGCGCGGAGAACAGCATCGCGGTGGAGGTCGCCCCGGGGTCCTGATGGCCGACGCTCCGGGCTCCGAGGTACGAGGCGCGGCCCTTCCGCGCCTGCATCGGCACGGTCTCGCGGGCCCCCTCCTCCGCGGCCACGGCCGCCCGCGCCGAGGCGTCCGCGGCCGAGCCGCCGCTGCGGAGCTCGCGCTCGAAGGCCGATACCGCGGGCACCCAGGCGTCCACGATCGTCTTGTCGCCCTCGACCGCCGCCCCCAGGCGCTGGATGCCCTCGAGCGCTTGGCGGAGCGCCGAGAGCAGGTCCTCCCCGCTGAAGATCTCGGCCTCGCCGAGCGCGGAGGCCGCGCCGCGGAACGCGGAGCCGTAGAGGGGGCCGGAGGCCCCGCCCACCTTGAACACGATCGCGTTGCCGACGGCCTCGAGCAGGCGACCGGGCGAGGAGGTCTCGTCGCCCTCGAGTGCGAGGAGCGCCGCGGTGAAGCCACGATCCATGTTGACGCCGTGGTCGGCGTCGCCGATCGCGGCGTCGAGCTGGGTGAGGTAGTCGCGATGGGCGGCGACATCGTCGGCCGCCGCCCGGATCCAGGAGCGGACGAACGAGGCATCCAGGAGGACCTCTCCTTGCTCGGTCCCGGTCCCGGTCCCGCCGCGACGCGACGTCGAGCCGCTCACGAACGCAACCCTCCCCCGGGCGCAGGGCACCTGTCAACAACTGCGGCGCAAGCCGTCCCTGCTGTTCGGCGGAGCCGAACAACTACCGGGCATCCTGCCTGGGTTTCAGGGGCCGATCGGATTTGACATGGGTATGTGAACAGGGTTCTCTTACCCCGGGTGCCCGCCCGGGCACCGACGAGGGGGTGGTTGGTCACCATGTTCATGGGCGAGGTGGTTGGCACTGCCGTGCTGATCCTGCTCGGTGACGGCGTGGTCGCCGGTGTCCTTCTGAACAAGTCGAAGGCGCAGAACTCCGGCTGGATCGTCATCACCTGGGCGTGGGGCATGGCCGTGTTCATGGGCGTGATCGCGAGCATCGCCGTGACCGACGGCGTCGCCCACCTGAACCCCGCGGTCACGCTCGGCTTCTTCGTGGTCGAGTTCGGGGGCATCGACGAGTTCAGCGAGGTGCTCGAGCTGATCGCCGGCGAGTTCGTCGGGGCGTTCATCGGCGCGCTATTGGTCTGGCTCTCCTACCTGCCGCACTGGCCGGAGACCGAGGACCCGGGGCTCAAGCTGGCCGTCTTCTCGACTGGCCCGGCGATCCGCAACTACGGCATGAACCTGATCACCGAGATCATCGGGACGTTCGTGCTGGTGTTCGGCGTTATCGCCCTCGCACCCCAGGGACTCGGCGGAGGTATCGGCGGGCCGTTCGCCGTCGGCATCCTCGTCTTGGTCATCGGCCTTTCGCTCGGCGGTCCCACGGGGTACGCGATCAACCCGGCCCGTGACCTCGGTCCGCGCATCATGCACTTCATCCTGCCGATCGCCGGCAAGGGTGACTCGGACTGGGGGTACAGCTGGGTCCCGGTGGTCGGCCCGATCATCGGCGGCATCCTGGGAGCGTACGGAGCGGACTGGCTGTTGACGGCCGTGGAGGTGTAGAGGCTCGGGCTTTCCGAACCGAGAGGCCCCTTCGAGTTCGGAGGTGAGAGCAACCATATGAAGAAGCTCATCAACAAGGCGGACGACGTCGTCCGGGAAGAGCTGCAGGGGATCGAGGCAGCCCACCCCGACCTCGTGAGAGTGCAGTACGACCCGAACGTCGTCATCCGTGCCGACGCCCCGGTCCAGGGGAAGGTCGGGCTGATCTCGGGCGGCGGGTCGGGACACGAGCCCATGCACGGCGGCTTCGTCGGCATGGGGATGCTCGATGCCGCGTGCCCCGGTGAGGTCTTCACCTCACCGACACCCGATCAGATGCACGAGGCCACGAAGGCCGTCAACGGCGGTGCCGGTGTCGTCCACATCGTGAAGAACTACACGGGCGACGTCATGAACTTCGACATGGCGGCCGAGCTCGCCAGGTCCGAGGGGATCGAGGTCGAATCCGTGCTGGTGGACGACGACGTCGCGGTGCAGGACAGCCTCTACACGGCCGGCCGGCGCGGCGTCGGCACCACGGTGCTGATGGAGAAGATCGCCGGCGCGGCGGCGGAGGAGCGCCGCTCGCTGGCAGACGTGGCCGCGGTCGCCCGGAAGGTGAACGAGCAAGGCCGCTCGATGGGTATGGCGCTCACCTCCTGCATCGTCCCGGCGGCAGGCAAGCCCACGTTCGAGCTCGGCGACGACGAGATGGAGATCGGCATCGGCATCCACGGCGAACCGGGCCGTGAGCGGATGAAGATGAAGACCGTCGCCGAGATCGTCGAGATGATGGCGACCGCCGTCGTCGACGACCTCCCGTACGCATCAGGCGACAAGGTGCTCGCCTTCGTGAACGGGATGGGCGGCACGCCGTTGATCGAGCTCTACGTCGTCTTCAACGAGCTGAACAAGTTCCTCAAGGGGCGGGGGGTCGAGATCTCCCGCAACCTGATCGGCAACTACATCACCTCGCTGGAGATGCAGGGGTTCTCGATCACGCTCCTGAAGCTGGACGACGACCTCACCAAGCTCTGGGACGCGCCGGTGAACACCGCCGGCATGCGCTGGGGGGTCTGAACGACGACCGAGCGCGGTCCCGCCCCCGCGGCTCCGCCGCGGGGGTGGGGTCCCTCGATAGGGGGTGGCAAGTGAGCGTGTCCTTCGAGGACGCGGTCCACTGGGTGCGGTCCTTCGCGGACGTCATCGCGGAGAACAAGGAGTACCTCACCCAGCTCGACTCGGCGATCGGGGACGCGGACCACGGGATCAACATGAACCGCGGCATGCAGGCCGTGCTCGGCAAGCTCGACGGAGCCCCGAACGGCGACATCGGCGCCCTGATGAAGGCCGTCGGGATGACGCTCGTCTCGACCGTCGGCGGCGCCGGCGGTCCCCTGTACGGGACGCTGTTCCTCCAGTTCGGCGTGGCGACGGCCGGCAAGGCCGACCTCGAGCCCGCCGACTGGGCGCTCGCGCTGGAGAAGGGCGTGGAGGGCGTGCAGATGCGCGGCAAGGCAGAGCCGGGCGACAAGACGATGGTCGACGCCCTCATCCCGGCGCGGGACGCCTTCCGACAGGCCGTCGACGACGGCGAGTCCTTCGAGGACGCGCTGCGGCGATCGGCCGCGGCGGCGGAAGAGGGCATGAAGGCAACCATCCCATGGGTGGCTCGGAAGGGTCGGGCGAGCTACCTGGGCGAACGGAGCGCCGGACACCAGGACCCGGGCGCCACGTCTTCCTACCTGCTCCTGAAGGCGGCGGCGGATTCCTGGGGCGGCGGATGAGGTCCCGACCGGAAATGGAGGACAGATGGCTGATTACGTAGGCGCCCTGGACCAGGGCACCACCAGCACCAGGTTCATGATCTTCGACCACTCGGGCAAGGTGGTCGGGATCGACCAGAAGGAGCACGAGCAGATCTACCCGAAGCCGGGCTGGGTGGAGCACGACGCGGACGAGATCTGGACGCGCAGCCAGGAGGTCATCAAGGGCGCGCTGGCGAACACGAAGCTGAAGGCGAGCGACCTCGCCGCCGTCGGCATCACGAACCAGCGCGAGACCACCGTTGTGTGGGAGAAGGCCACCGGCAAGCCCGTCCACAACGCGATCGTCTGGCAGGACACCCGGACCGATCAGATCTGCAACGAGCTCGCCAAGGACGGGGGCCAGGACCGGCTTCGCCCGAAGACCGGTCTGCCGCTCGCGACCTACTTCTCGGGGCCGAAGGTCAAGTGGATCCTCGACAACGTCGAGGGTGTGCGGGCCAAGGCCGAGGCCGGCGAGGTCCTGTTCGGCAACATCGACACGTGGTGCATCTGGAACCTGACGGGTGGCCCCGATGGTGGCGCGCACGTCACCGACGTGTCGAACGCCAGCCGGACCATGCTCATGAACCTGGAGACGCTGGACTGGGACGACGAGATCCTCGGCGTCATGGGGATCCCGCGGGCGATGCTGCCCGCCGTCCGTCCCTCGAGCGATGTCTACGGCACGGCCGTCGGCGACCTCGCCGGCATCCCCGTCGCCGGAGACCTCGGCGACCAGCAGGCGGCCCTGTTCGGCCAGACGTGCTTCTCGACCGGTGAGGCCAAGAACACGTACGGGACGGGCTGCTTCATGCTGCTCAACACGGGCACGTCGCCCGTGCCGTCGAAGAGCGGTCTGCTCACGACGCTCGGCTACAAGATCGGCGACCAGCCAGCCGTGTACTGCCTGGAGGGCTCGATCGCCATCACCGGAGCGCTCGTGCAGTGGCTGCGCGACAACCTCGGGATGATCGAGAAGTCCTCCGACATCGAGGCGCTCGCCGCGACCGTCGAGGACAACGGCGGGGTCTACTTCGTCCCGGCGTTCTCGGGCCTGTTCGCCCCGTACTGGAAGAACGACGCTCGCGGCGTCATCGCGGGCATGACCCGGTACGTCAACAAGGGGCACATCGCCCGGGCGACCCTCGAGGCGACGGCGTGGCAGACCCGTGAGGTGCTCGACGCGATGAACGCCGACTCCGGCGTCGCGCTGACGGCCCTCAAGGTCGACGGCGGCATGGTCTACAACGAGCTCCTCATGCAGTTCCAGGCCGACGTCCTCGGCGTGCCGGTGATCCGGCCGACGGTCGCGGAGACGACCGCGCTCGGCGCCGCCTACGCCGCGGGACTCGCGGTCGGGTTCTGGAAGGAGGTCGAGGACCTGCGGGCGAACTGGGGCAAGGACAAGGAGTGGGACCCCAAGATGCCCAAGGAAGAGGTCGAGAGCGAGTACGCGCTGTGGAAGAAGGCCGTCACTCGCACCTTCGACTGGGTCGAGCAGTAGGAAACGCGCGCCCGGCGGGGGCGGCCACTGCGCCGCCGCCCCCGCCGGCAGCGCGGCCGGCGGGAGCGCCGACCGCGGCGTGCAGGAGATCAACCGTGACGCACGGTCGCCCACGAACCCGTCCCGAGCGCGTAACGCCTGGCCGCCCCGGGTATACGGACCCCTGTCGCTTCGACGACGGAGGTGGGACATGGGCGACGAGCACGGCAACTTCACCGAGGGGCAGGAGTCCCGCGACGGGAAGGGCCACGAGGGGGACTTCGCCGAGGGGCAGCAGTCGGGCCATCAGGAGCACGACGAGCACCACGGCAACTTCGCCGAGGGGCAGGAGATGGAGCACGGCGAGGAGGAGCACCGCAAGACCGACTTCGCCGAGGGCCAGAAGGAGCGATAGTCCGGCGGCGGAGGGGGCAACCGTCCCGCGTCGCTCCCTCCGACCGGTGCGACACTCGTTCCGTATGGGACGCACGTCCGGAACGCTCGAGGGCGTCGTCCGTGGTGGGGCGGGCGATCGGCCCGCCCCTTCGCACGTTCGGCCTCGGGTCGCCTCGGGCCCGGGGCACTCGGGAGGTCGATGACCGTGTCCACCACCGCGCCCGCACACATCCTGATCGTCGGCGGTGGGGGGACCGGCGGGGCGCTCGCCCACGACCTCACCCTGCGCGGCTTGAAGGTCACGCTCGTCGAGCGCGGTGAGGTGACCTCGGGCACGACCGGTCGCCACCACGGGCTGCTCCACAGCGGGGCCCGCTACGCCGTCGGCGACCAGGAGTCCGCCGTCGAGTGCATCGAGGAGAACATGATCCTGCGGCACATCTGCCCCGGCTCGTTCGAGGAGAACGACGGGCTCTTCGTCGCGATCGACGACGAGGACATGGAGTACCTCGAGCCGTTCCTCAAGGGCTGTGCAGAGAGCGGGATCCCGACCCAGCAGCTCTCGCCGTCCGAGGCGCTCGCGCTCGAGCCGAACCTGAACCCCGACCTGAAGGCCGCGGTGCGGATCCCCGACGGCACGATGGACGCCATGCGGATGCCGCTGCGGTTCTTCGCGACCGCCAAGCACAACGGGGCGTCGATCCACCCCTACATCGAGGTCCAGGACCTGATCGTCCACGACCGCGTCGTGTCCGGCGTCGTGGTGCGCGACCATGTCACCGGCAAGGAGGGCGAGATCCGGGCGGACATCGTCGTGAACGCCACCGGCCCGTGGTCGGAGCGCATCGCCGGGATGGCGGGCGTCGACGTGCCGATCCGCCCGTCGCCGGGCGTGCTCCTCGCGCTGCGAGGGCGCATGTGCAACATGGTCCTGAACCGGCTGCACAAGTCGGGCGACGGCGACATCATCGTGCCGCAGCGGGGGCTCTCGGTCGTCGGGACCAGCTCCTGGACCGTCGAGGACCCCGACGACCTCGGCGTCCCCGAGGACCACGTCGAGCGGATGTACCAGGAGGGCGCGAAGCTCATCCCTGCCGTGAAGCGCGCGGAGTTCCGCGCCGCTTGGTCCGCCGCGCGGCCGCTCATCGGCTCGCGCGGCGAGGCGGACACCGGACGCGAGCTCTCGCGCACGTTCAAGACCTTCGACCACAAGGAGTCCGACGGCATCGAAGGGTTCGTCACGATCACGGGGGGAAAGGGCACGACGCTCCGCGGCATGGCCGAGCTCTGCGCCAACGTGATCTGCGGGAAGCTCGGCATCGAGGCCGAGTGCAGGACCCGCGAGACCGTCCTGCTCCCCCACACCGCCTACTACGCCGCCGCCTGAGGTGAGAGCCGTGCAGACCGCCACCGACCAGCGACCCGCCGAGGCGACCGAGACCCGGCGCTTCCACGTCTTCCGGTACAAGCGGGGCGACAAGGCCTCGCGCTTCGACACGTTCGACGTCCCGCTCCCGTCGCGCATGACCCTGCTCGACGCGTTGAAGTGGATCCAGCTGCATCGCGACCCGTCGCTCATGCTCCGGCACTCCTGCTATCACGCGTCGTGCGGCACGTGCGGCGTCCGGGTGAACGGGCGCGAGGTCCTGATGTGCGTGACCGACGTGCACGACCTCGGCCTGGACATCACGGTGGAGCCGATCGCGAACGTCCCCGTCCTGGCCGATCTCGTCGTGGACATGGAGGAGTTCTACGCGAGGTTCCCGGACGAGTACCCCTACGTGCGCTCGAGCGAGTTCAACCCCGAGGCCTCGGCCCCGGACGGCATCCCCGCGTACATCCGCTACGAGGACTGCATCGAGTGCGGGCTCTGCCTGTCGGCCTGCCCGATCGCGGCGACCACCGACCGGTACGTGGGACCGGCGGCGCTCGCGGCCGCCCAGCGGATGCTCGAGGAACCGCGCGGCGCCGACACGGCCGAGCTGCTCGATTGGGCGGACGAGCCCGACGGCGTCTGGCGTTGCCACGCGGCGTTCGAGTGCAGCGAGGCATGTCCCTCGAACGTGAACCCGGCCGCGCGGATCATGGCGCTCCGCGGCGTGCTCGTCGGCGGAGCCTTCGTGACCCCGGATCGGATGGAGGAAGCCCGATGAGCCAGACGACGAGCACCGACCGCATCCCCGGTCTCGAGGAGCGCACGCGTCGCGGCCCCGTGCTGCGCAAGGGTGTCGGCGTGTCGCCGAGCGGGTGGTTCGACCCTCGCGGACGCACGATCGGCTCCTGGGCGTTCGCCGCCAACCGCATCACGGGCCTCGGCCTCGTGTTCTACCTGTACCTGCATCTCGGCGTGCTGACGATGCTGCTCGTCGGCGAGTCGATGTGGAACGACTTCGTCGAGCTGGCGACGAACACCGTGTTCCTGCTGCTCGACGTGCTGCTGATCTTCGGCATCCTGTTCCACGGCCTGAACGGCGTGCGCGTCGCCTTGGTCGGCACGGGGATCGTCCCGGACCGGCAGAAGGCCCTGTTCTGGGCCTTCACCGTGATCGGGACGCTGCTCCTTGTGTACGCCGCGATCCACGTCCTGGGGGGTGAGTAGGATGGACGTCGCTCCCACCCGCCCGGTCCCCGCGAAGCGCCGGCCGATCCCCGGCGGGAAGTCCGTCCGCGTGTGGCGCTGGACCGTCATCACCGGGGTCGCGCTGCTCGTGCTCCTGGTCGTGCACATGATCGCGCACCACTTCGTCGTCGACGAGGTCGGCGGCCTGCGCACGTTCCAGCAGGTGCTCGAGTACATCTCCAGTCCGCTGATCTTCACGGTCGAGTGCTTCTTCCTCATCACGGTCACGACCCATGCGCTCATGGGACTCCGCGCGGTCCTGTTCGACCTGGGGTTCGGCAGCCGGACGCGGCGCCGGATCGACGGCGCGCTGTGGGTGCTCGGAATCGTGACGGTCGCTTACGGGTTCTTCCTCGTCGGTACGCTCGCGTCGCGCGCCTGAGGACCGATCGTGGTCGGGCTCGTCTTGGTCTCCCACAGCTGGAAGCTGGCCGAGGGCGCGGCGGAGCTGGCGAGGGAGATGGGCGGGCCCGAGGTGAAGCTCGAGACCGCGGGCGGCCTCGACGCGCCGGACCACCCCGTCGGCACCGACGCGGTCCTCGTCGTCGGCGCGATCGAGCGCGCGTGGTCGGACGACGGCGTGGTCGTGCTCATGGACCTCGGCAGCGCGGTCCTGTCGGCGGAGATGGCGCTCGACATGCTGCCCGACGACAAGCGCGAGAAGGTCCTGCTCTGCGAGGCGCCGTTCATCGAGGGCGCGGTCGCCGCCGCCGTCACCGCGAAGCTCGGTGCGAGCGCCGAGCAGGTGGCCGCGGAGGCCCGCGGAGGCCTGGCGCCGAAGATCGCGCACCTCGGCGGCGGGGAGGCGGCGCCGGAGGCGGACGAGGGATCGTTCGATGCCGCCGCGGCACGCTCGATCCGGCTCGTCGTGACGAACCCCCACGGCCTGCACGCGCGGCCGGCCGCCCGGTTCGTCCAGGTCGCGTCGGGCTTCGACGCCGACGTCCGCGTGGCGAACGTGAGCGCGGGGCGCGGACCCGTGACCGCGCGGAGCCTGAACGCGGTCGCGACGCTCGGCGTCGGCGAGGGCGACGAGATCGAGGTGCTCGCGACCGGCACCGAGGCGGACCGGGCGCTCGAGGCCGTGCGCGGGCTCGCCGACCGTGGGTTCGACGAGGAGTTCGCGGCCGAGGAGCCCGTGGCCGCCGCCGCCGCCGGACCCCCGCCGCCCGCCGGCGCGCTCGCCGGCGTGGCCACCTCGCCGGGCGTGGCGCTCGGCGTCGCGCGGCGGTTCCGGCCCCCGGTCCTCGAGGTCCCCGAGCGCGAGACGACGGATCCCGCCGCCGAGCTCCGGGCGCTCGAGGACGCCCTCGGGGCGGCCGCGGTGGACATCGACGCGCAGCGCGCGGCCGTCGCCGGGCGCGCCGGCGAGTACCAGGCCGCGATCTTCGACGCCCACCGGCTGTTCCTGCAGGACGAGATGCTCCTCGACCCCGTCCGCACGGAGATCCGCGACCGGGGCCGCGGCGCGCCGGCGGCCTGGAGCTCGTCGGTCGAAGTCATGGCGGCCGAGTGGGAGGCGCTCGAGGAGGACTACATGCGCGCCCGCGCGGCCGATCTGCGAAGCGTCGGCCTGCAGGTGCTCGCGCACCTCCTCGCGGTGCCGACGCCCAGACCGAGGCTCGAGGGTCCCGGGATCCTCGTGGCCCCGGACCTGACGCCGGCCGACGCGGCCGGGCTCGACCCCGCGCTGGCGCTGGGCATCGCCACGGCGTTCGGCGGGCCGACCTCGCACGCCGCGATCCTGGCGCGCTCGCTCGGCATCCCGGCCGTCGTGGGCCTCGGCGAGCGCGCGCTGCAGGTCCCCGAGGGCACGGCGCTCGCGCTCGACGGCGACGCCGGGCTACTGTACGTGGAGCCCTCGGCCGAGCTGACCGTCGAGCTCGAGGAGCGTCGCCGCGTCCGGGCCGTGGCCGATCGCGAGGCGCGCGCCGAGGCGCATGGGCCGGCGGTCACCGTCGACGGGACCGTCGTCGAGGTCGCGGCGAACGTCGGGTCTCCGGAGGAGATCGGCGCCGCCGTCGAGGCCGGGTGCGACGGCGTGGGCCTCTTCCGCACCGAGTTCCTGTTCATGGAGCGCGGTCAGATGCCGTCCGAGGACGAGCAGGAGGCCGCCTACCGTCGGGCGGCGGAGGCCCTGGGCGGGCGACCGATGGTGATCCGCACGCTCGACGTCGGCGCCGACAAGCCGCTCCCCTACCTGGCGCAGCCGCCCGAGGCGAACCCCTTCCTCGGCGTCCGGGGCCTGCGGCTCGGGCTCGAGCGGCCCGACCTCCTCGCCGCGCAGCTCCGCGCGATCGTCCGGGTCGCCGTCGACCACCCGGTCCGCGTGATGTTCCCGATGGTCGCCACGCTCGACGAGCTGCGGGCGGCGCGCGGCGCCGTCGACGCCGCCGCCGACGGCCTCGGTCTCCCGATGCCCGAGGGCCTGGAGGTGGGGATCATGGTCGAGGTGCCCTCCGCCGCGCTCACCGCAGCGGTGCTCGCGCCCGAGGCCGACTTCTTCTCGGTCGGCACGAACGACCTCACGCAGTACACGCTCGCGGCCGACCGCGGGAACGATCGTGTGGCCTCGCTCTCGGACGCGCTCCACCCGGCCGTCCTCCGGCTCGTCGCGGCGACCTGCTCGGCCGCCGCCGCCCACGGGCGGTGGGTCGGCGTCTGCGGCGAGCTCGCCGGCGACGAGACCGCCACGCCCGTGCTCCTCGGCCTCGGCGTGACCGAGCTCTCGATGAGCGCCCCCGCGATCCCGAACGTGAAGCGCGCCGTCCGGAAGGTCGACCTCGGGCGGGCGCGCGAGCTCGCGACCAGCGCGCTCGAGGCTCCGAGCGCCGAGGCCGTCCGCGAGCTCGTAGGTCGCCACGGCGGCTGACGGGCATCGCCCCGCGGCCGGTGACGGGCACCGCTCCCGGGCGGGGTAGGATGCGGGCCGGAGCCCGTGAGCGAAGCCGCCGATAGACGCGCCGCGATCTTCCTGGAGGGGATCACCTACCTACGGGCGATCCTCGTCCCGGTGATCATGTGGCTCGTCCTCATCGGCGACGACACGGAGCATGCCTACGCGATCGGCGGCTGGCTCTTCGCGTTCGCGGCCATCACGGACTTCTTCGACGGCTACCTCGCCCGCCGGTGGAAGCGCGTCACGGTCCTCGGCAACTTCCTCGACACGACCGCGGACAAGCTCCTCGTCTCTGGCGTCCTCGTCGCCCTCGTGGCGGTCGGACGGGCGTCGCCGTGGATCGCGTTCATCATCGTGGGGCGCGAGCTGCTGATCCTCGGGCTCCGCGGCGTCGTCGCCGCCGGCGGCGAGGTCATGAAGCCATCGATCTGGGGCAAGCTGAAGGCGAACGTCCAGTTCATCGCGATCACGCTCGCGATCTGGCGGCTCGGCGAGCCGTTCGGCGAGCTGTACCTGGATCAGTGGGCGATGCTCGTCGCCGCGTTCATCACGATCGGCTCGGGGGTCGAGTACCTCATGCGGTTCGCGGGATCGATCCCGCGCTCCGCCCGAGCGGCGAAGAAGTAGGCGGGTGGCCGGCCCCGTCCTCGTGACCGGCGGGTCGGGGTTCCTCGGCGGCGCGCTCGTCGAGCGCCTGGTCGCCTCCGGGCGCGAGGTCCGGGGGCTCGCGCGGACCTCGGACGCAGCGGAGCGCGTCACGTCCCTCGGCGCCGCGGCGGTGCGCGGCGACGTCCTGGACCTGGAGTCGCTCGTCGAGGCGATGCGCGGGTGCGAGGTCGTGTTCCACGCGGCGGGCGTGAACGCGATGTGCGTGCGCGATCCCCATCCGATGTACCGCACGAACGTCGAGGGCTCGGGCAACGTCGTGCGTGCAGCCGTCGCGACCGGCGCGCACCGGATGGTGTACACGTCCTCGGCCTCGGCGATCGGCGAGGCGCGGGGCACCGTGGGGACGGAGGACTCGCCGCATCGGGGCTCGTACCTGTCCCACTACGAGCGCTCGAAGCACCTGGCCGAGCGCCGCGTGCTGGGCTGGGCGCGCGAGCTCGGCCTGGACGTCGTGAGCGTGAACCCGTCCTCGGTCCAGGGTCCGGGGAGGCTCGGCGGTTCGGCCCGCCTGCTGCTCGACCTCGTGAACGGGAAGCTCCCGGTCGTCGTCGACACCCAGCTGTCGATCGTGGACATCGAGGACTGCACGACCGGCCATCTCCTCGCCGAGGCCGACGGCGCCGCCGGCGAGCGCTACCTGCTGAACGGGTTCACGATCGGCGTCCCCGACGCGATCGCGCTCCTCCGACGCCTGACCGGCCGGCCCGAGCGCGTCCGTTTCGCCCCGCGCTGGCTGGTCCCGGCCGCCGGGGAGGTGGCCCAGGCCGTGGGCGGCCTCGCCAGGCGCGACCTGCCCCTGTGCCGTGAGGCGGTCCGAACGCTCCTGCACGGCCATCGGTACGACGGCTCGCGCGCCGAGCGGGATCTCGGCCTCGCCTACACGCCGATGGAGCGGACGGTCCGCCGGACCCTCGCCTGGTACGCCGAGCGCGGGCTGGCCCCGACGCCGCTCGAGCCACCGGCATAGGATTGGCCCATCGGCTTCCCCGTCCGCACAGGAGGGATCGCGATGTCCGACGAGCAGCGCCCCGACCGTAACCTCGCCATCGAGCTCGTCCGCGTGACCGAGGCCGCCGCGCTCGCGGCCGGCCCGTTCGTCGGCCGCGGCGACAAGATCGCCGCCGACCAGGCGGCCGTCGATGGCATGCGCCTCATGGTCGACACCGTCTCGATGCAGGGCGTGGTCGTGATCGGCGAGGGCGAGAAGGACGAGGCGCCGATGCTCTTCAACGGCGAGTCCGTCGGCAACGGCGACGGCCCGGCCGTCGACGTCGCCGTGGATCCGATCGACGGCACGCGCCTGACCGCGGTCGGCCAGCCGAACGCGCTGTCGGTCATCGCGCTCGCCGAGCGCGGCACGATGTTCTTCCCCGGCGCGGCCGTCTACATGGAGAAGGTCGCGACCGGCGCCGAGGCCGCCCACGTCCTGGACATCACCGCGCCACCCGAGGAGAACGTCCGCCTCGTCGCGAAGGCGAAAGACAAGCGCGTCGAGGAGATGGCCGTCATGATCTTGGACCGCGACCGCCACGCCGAGATGATCGAGGCGGTCCGCGGGATCGGCGCGAAGGTCTTCCTCATCACCGACGGCGACGTCGCGGGCGCGATCGCCGCGGCGACCACCCGGCGCTCGGGCATCGACCTGCTGCTCGGCATCGGCGGGACGCCCGAGGGCGTCATCGCGGCCGCCGCGATGAAGTGCCTCGGCGGCTCGATCCTGGGCAGGCTGTACCCACGGAACGAGGACGAGCACCGCCTGCTCGAGGAGCAGGGCTACGACCTCGACAAGGTACTCACGACCGACGACCTCGTGTCCGGGCAGGACGTGTTCTTCGCGGCGACCGGCATCACGACCGGATCCCTGCTCCGAGGGGTCAAGTACTGGCCCGACGGCGCGACGACGTACTCGCTCGTGATGCGCTCGCGGACCGGGACCGTGCGCTGGATCGAGGCCGAGCACAGCTTCGAGAAGCTCGAGCACTACACCCGGATCGAGTACCGCTAGGGAAGCCGGTACACGCCGGTCGCGTCCTTCACGACCGCGCCCTCCTTCGCGGCCCGCGCGAGAGCGGCGAGCAGGTGCCTGCGGATGTCGGGCTGCGTGAAGGGGTCGAGGTAGCCACGCCGGAGCGCGAGGTCCTGGATCTTCGTCCAGTGAAGCGGCTCGCCCTCATCGCGAAGCACGGTGAGCGCGGCGTCGAGGAACTCCATCCCTACAGCCCGCGTGCGGCGGGGATGATGGTCTCGGCGACCAGGTCGAGCGTCGAGGGATCGGGCAGGGCGAACCAGATCGGCGCCGGCGACACGATCAGCTCCTCGACGCCGAGCTCGGCGAACCGGCCGAGGCGCTCGAGCGCCTGCTCGGGCGTCCCCGCCAGGCACTCGCGCCGGAGCGTCTCGAGCGGCATCTTCCCGGCGACGCCGGCCGGCAGGCGCTCGGCCATGACGGCGTACCGGCGCTCGAGGTCGGCCTCGTCCCGCCCGAGGACCGTGAACAGCCCGAGCGACAGCCGCAGCGTTGCCGGGTCACGGCCGACGCGCTCGCATGCCTCGCGAGCCGCGGCCACGCGCTCGGCGTAGGTCTCGGGCGTCCAGCGCCAGGCCGCGTTCCACCCGTCGGCCAGGCGCGCGACGAGGCCGAGGAGCCGCGGGCCGCCCTTGCCACCCACCCAGATCGGCGGGCGCGGCGACTGCGACGGGCGCGGGTGGTTGTACGCCTCGTCGAGCCGGAACCGCTCTCCCTCGTACGAGGCCGGCCCCTCGCCGAACAGGCGCGTGAGGACCTCGAGGGTCTCCTCGAGCGTGCGGAAGCGCTCCCCGGCGGAGCCGAACCGGTACCCGAACGCCTCGAACTCGGGCGCGTACCACCCGGCGCCCAGGCCCAGGTCGAGCCGCCCGCCCGAGAGCAGGTCGATCGCGGTCGCCGACTTCGCCACCACCGCCGGGTGCCGGAACCCCGCCGAGAGCACCAGCGTGCCGAGCCGCACGCGCTCGGTGAGCGGCGCGAGCGCGGCGAGCGTCGTGAGCGGCTCGAGCGAGCCGCGCGGGCGGTCGTCGCCGCCGTAGCGCTCGAGCGAGGTGAAGAAGTGGTCGCTCATCCAAACCGAGTCGAAGCCCAGGCGCTCGGCGGTGGTCGCGACCTCAGCGACCCGCGCGAACGTGAGGGGCTCGGCGCCGGGGAGCGAGAAATCGTAGTGCGGCAGGGCCAGGCCGACGCGCATCGCCAGCGACCTACAGGTACCGCAGCACGTCCGCCGGGCCGGTGAGGTCTACGCCCGGGGGGATCTTGATCCCTCCGGGGAGCTTCAGCCGAGGATAGACGGAGATATCGTCCGACAGGAAGACGCCCGGGTAGACCGTCACCTCGTCCCCGAGCGCCACGCAGCCCTCGATCGTCGTCTGGTTGTACGGCTCGGAACGGATCTCCGTCATGGATCCGACGTAGGTCTCGGACAGACGCGCCGCCGCGCCCACGATCGCGCCGTCGCGGATCTGCGAGCGCTCGAGGATCGCGTCGCGGTAGATCTCGATGTCGTCGTCGAGGTTCGACTCGCGGATCTGGACGCCGGGGTGGATCTCGCAGAACCGGCCGATCCGCACGGCCGGCCCGATCTTCACGTGACCCTCGGCGATCTTCTCGGCGAGCGTCAGCCCGCTCGTCGAATCGCGCAGCGCGAGCGACTCGGGCGCGATCCACACGTGCTGCTCGGGGTCGAACGGCGGGCCGAGGAGCCGGTCGACGGCCTCGAAGTCCCCGTGGAGCGCGTCGACCATCGTGTCGATGTAGTCCCGCAGGTTGCCCAGGTCCCCGATCCGACGCACGGGGTGCACCATCACCTTGTGCCCGTTGCCGACGAGCCACGGCAGCAGGTCCTTTCCGAAGTCCAGGCGCGTCCTGCGAAGCTCGTCGATCTCGGGGTGCGAGGCGAGGTCCCGGATCCGGGCCGTGTCGATCAGGTAGAAGCCGGCGTTCGTCATGAGCGGGAGCCGGCGGAAGTCCTCGTCGGTCTCGGCGCGGAAGTGCTGCCGGAGCTCGGCGAGGGTCGGCTTCTCGACGAACTCGGTGATGCGGCCGTCGTCGGCGACGAGCATGACGCCGTATTTCTCCGCCACCTCGTCGGGTTCGCGCATCATCGCGGCGATCGTGGCGACGGCCCCGCTCTCCAGGTGCGCCTCGAGCATCGGCGCGAGGTCGAAGTCGATCATCGAGTCGGTCGGGAACACGAGCGCGTGCTCGGTGATGTCCCAGTACTCGAGCATCCGGAGCGCCGAGTCCGCACTGCCCGTCGACAGCACGTCGTACTTCACCGGCGAGTACTTCACGTCGATGCCGAAGCTCTCGCCGTACCCGATCATGACCTTGATCTGGTAGCGGTTCTCCTTCCCGTGCGCGATGACGTAGTACCGCTCGATGCCCTCGCTCGACAGGATCTGGATCACCCAGCGGATCAGTCGGCGCCCGAGGAACGACATCGCCGCCTTCGACCGCAGGTAGCCTGGTGCCTTCAGCGTGAGGGGGCGCGCGCGGACGCCCTGGCCGCCCGCCAGACCGATCCCCACGATGTCGGATACGCCCGGCATGGTGGCTGCATGATATCGGGGTTGCCCGGAAGCGATCCCAGACCGAACGGACGGAAGGAGACGAGCCGATGGACCCGTGGAGCCGAGACCTGACCGGACGCCTGGAGGAGATCCAGATCGAGAGCGAGGCCTTGCGCGGCAATCCCCTCGGGGATCCGCACGTCCGGCCGCTTTGGGTCTACGTCCCGCCGGGCTACGACGACGACCCCGAGCGCCGGTACCCGGCGGTCTTCGCGATCCAGGGGTTCACCGGCCAGCTCGACATGTGGCGGAACCGGGAGGCGATGCGCCCCACGTACGTCGAGGCGCTCGACACGATGTTCGCCGCCGGCGACGCCCCGCCCTGCATCGTCGCCTTCGTCGACGCCTGGACATCCGTCGGCGGGAGCCAGTTCCTCGACTCGCCCGGCACGGGGAACTACCACACGTACCTGTGCGAGGAGGCGGTTCCCTTCGTCGACGCCCGCTACCGCACGCTCGCGCGGCGCGAGCACCGCGGCATCCAGGGCAAGTCGAGCGGCGGCTACGGCGCCCTGGTGACGCCGATGCTTCGCCCGGACCTGTTCGCCGGCGTCGCGTGCCACTGCGGCGACTCGCTGTTCGAGTCGTGCTACATGCCCGAGTTCCCGAAGGCCGTCCGCGCGCTGCGGGACGAGTACGACGGGTCGTACGAGCGCTTCTGGGAGGACGTGCGGACGCGGCCACTCGGGACGAAGGCCTCGGATCTGGATCTGTTCGAGTACTGGGGGTACGCGGCCTGCTACTCGGCCGACCCGGACGGGACGGTGCGCCTGCCCTTCGACCTGCGCGACGGCCGTCTGGTCGAGGACGTGTGGGGACGCTGGCTCGCCTGGGACCCGGTGCGGATGATCCCCGACCACGCCGAGACCTGGCGCTCGATGCGCGCCGTCTGGCTCGACGCCGGGAGGCGGGACGAGTGGTACCTGGACAACGGGATGGTGGCGGTCTCGCGCGAGCTCGAAGCGCTCGACGTGCCGCACACGCTCGAGCTGTTCGACGGCGGGCACATGTCGATCGGCTATCGCTACCCGAGGAGCCTGGCGTTCCTCGCGGAGGCCCTGTCCCGGCGGGCTTGAGGTACGGTGGCTGTGGGCCGATGCATCTGGGAGGCCCCGGAGTCTCGCAGGAGGAACGCACGATGAGCGACGAGCGCACACCGCAGCACGAGCCGGCCACGCTCCCACCGCCGCCCTCGGCCGCGGCGCCCCCGGCGCCGCCGATCACGGACTCGTGGTCGGCGCAGGCACCGCAGGGGAGGCGGCGTCCGGTCGGTCTGATCGTCGGCGTCGTGGTCGCGGTCCTCGCGCTCGTGGCCGGGTTCGTCGCGTTCACGTCCCTCGGCGGGGACGAGCAGCGGGCGAGCGCCCAGCCGTTGTCGCTCGCCTTCACGAAGGGCGAGAGCCGGACCTACGCGATCCACATGACGATGGACGGCCAGATCGAGGCGAGCGAGATGCTCGGCGGCTCGCAGTCGCTCCAGATGGAGATGACCGAGACGATGACCTGGAAGGTCGTCTCGGTCCACGAGGACGGCGTGGCGACGGTTCGCGTGACGATCGATGAGATGTCGGGGTCCGTGAACGGCATCGAGATGCCGGCCGAGACCGGCGAGGTGCCGGCGATCGAGATGCAGATCGCGCCGGACGGTCGGGTCCTGACGGCGGGCGGGCTGTCGTTCGCGGGGTTCGACCAGACCGGTGGGGCCGGCTTCCCCGGCATGGGCCAGATGACCCCGCTCCTGCCCGACGGGCCCGTCGAGCCGGGCGACACGTGGACCGAGGAGTTCTCGCAGGACATCCCGTTCGGGGAGGGCTCGATCGAGTACACGGCGACGAACACGTTCGAGCGCTACGAGGACGTGGACGGGGTGCAGGCGGCCGTCATCACGAGCGCCTACCAGGTCCCGATGGACTTCCGGATCGACTTCGGCAAGCTCCTCGAGACCATGGGCGGCGCCGAGGGCATCACCGGGGCCACCGACCTGGCCGGGGCGTCGATCGCCTACGGCGGCGAGGGATCGTTCGGGATGACCTCCTGGATCGATCTCGAGGCCAAGGAGATGCTGAAGATGTCGAGCTCGGGGTCCTTCGACATGACGATGGCGTTCCAGGGGGTCGCGGGTCTCGAGGACGCCCGGATGGGGTTCACGGGCGACTTCACGCAGGATCTGACGCTCGAGTGACGGCGGCGAGCCTCAGGGGCTCGGCGACGACGGCGTCTGGTCCACGACCCCCGACAGAACCACCGCGCCGCGAGCGTCGGTGACCTGCACCTCGGTGAAGCCGGAGAGGTCCCGGTCGTCGAACTGTCGGATCAGGTCGGCCACCCCGTCCGCGTCCAGCTCGCGGATCTTGCCCACGCGGAGGATATCCCCCGCCTCGTTCGCGAGCGTCACCCGGTAGGGCAAGGCCCCGACGTCCGCCAGGTCGAGCCCGTTCACCATCACGATCACGAAGTCGATCCGCGTCTCCGAGACGAGCTCGAGCGCGAACCCGCCGCCACTCCCGCCCTGCCGCGGCACGAGCTGCGTCAGGAACGTCTCCTGCGTCGGGATCTCCTGCTCGGGGACGAGCTGGGTGACCAGGTCGCGGAAGTCCGCGAGCGCCTCGGCCTGACGCTCCTCGGCCGCGGCGGCCCGATCCTCGAACCGCTCGGCGCGGCCGGCCATCACGGCCCCCCACCCGAGCGCGCCGATCGCGACGAGCGCGGCGATCGTCGCGGACGCCGCGGTCCGCAGCCGCCTCGTCGAGCCGGGCGCGCCGGCCGCATGGCGGATCCGCCCGACCACCCGGTCGGCGAGCCCCTTCGGGACGGCCGCCTGCGGGAGCGCGAAGCCGACGGTCGCGGCGGCCGAGCCGAGCTCGGCGGCCTCCTTGCGGCAGCCCGCGCACCAGCGCAGGTGGCGCTCGACCTCGGTGCGGTCGGGCTCGGCGAGGACGCCCACGGCGAACTCCGGCAGGTGCTCTCGGACCTCGAGGCACGTCACAGCGGACGCTCCTTGTCCTGGTTCGCCTTGCGGACCTTGATGAGCGCCGTGCGGAGCCGGGTCTTCACCGTGCCGAGCGGGATGCCGTCGGCCTCGGCGATCTCGCGCGCGGTGAGACCGCCGAAGTACGCACGCGCGAGGAGCCGCCGCTCGGCGTCCGAGAGGCAGGACAGGGCGCGCACGGCGGCGTCGCGCTCCATGAACGGCTCGTCCTCGTCGGCGCCGATGACCTCGGGCACCTCGTCGACGAGCACGAGGCGCGGCCGGGTGGCGCCGGTCTCGCGGCGCAGCCGGTCCACGGCGAGGTTGTGCGCGATCGTCATGAGCCACGTCGAGAGCCGACCTCGGCTCGGGTCGAATCGGGCCGCCTTGCGCCAGGCGGCGAGGAACACGTCCTGCGTGAGCTCCTCGGCGGCCTCCGGGCTGCCGAGGAGGCGGAGGCCGAGCGTGAAGATCGGTCGCGCGTAGCGAGCGTAGAGCGCACGAACCGCGTCCTCGTTCCCGGCAAGGAGCCCCTCCACCAGTTGCAGCTCCTCGCGAGCGAGGAGCGGGCCGTCGCCTCGTCCGGCCACTCGGTCTCTCCTTCCGGGTATACGCGGGACATCCGGCGCCGAGCTTGCGGTCCCGCCCGACCATCATCGCACCCGATCCGCGGAGGGAGCCAGCCCATCGCAGGACCGTTGCGGGGGTGGGATGATGGGCACGTGACCATCCTGCGTCGGCTGGTGCCGCTCGTGGCCATCGCGATTTCGGTCGCGCCGCTCCTCGCCGCCCCCGCCACCGCGCAGGAGGAGACCCCGGCCGGGGCGATCGTGCAGATCCCGCTCGAGGGCGTCGTCGACCCGTTCGTCGCGGACCACATCACGACCGAGATCGCCCGCGCCGAGGACGCGGACGCCACCGCCGTCCTGCTCACGATCGACACGCCGGGAGGCCTCGACTCGTCGATGCGGGAGATCACGCAGGCGATCCTGAACGCCGGCGTGCCGGTCATCGGCTACGTCTCGCCGGCAGGAGCTCGCGCCGCGTCGGCGGGGACCTTCGTCCTGCTCTCGGCGCACGTGGCGGCGATGGCGCCGGGGACGAACGTGGGGGCGGCCCACCCGGTCGGTCTGTCGGGGGCCGTCGCCTCGGACAAGGCGACGAACGACGCGGCCGCGTACATCCGGAGCCTGGCCGAGGCGAACGACCGCAACGCGGACTGGGCCGAGCGTGCGGTGCGAGAGTCGGTGAGCGCTTCGGCCCAGGAGGCGCTCCGGCTCGGCGTCATCGACCTCGTCGCGAACGACATCCCCTCGCTGCTCCGCGAGCTGGACGGCACCACGGTGACCCTCGGCGATGGGAGCGAGGCCACGCTGTCGACCACCGGCGCCAGCATCGTGCGCCAGGACCTGAACGGGTTCCAGCGGTTCCTCCACGCGCTCCTCACGCCCGAGCTCGCGTTCGTGTTCTTCTGGCTCGGGCTGGCGTTCCTCGTGACCGAGCTGTTCGTGCCGGGCGGCGTGATCGGCACGATCGGCGGGCTCATGCTCGTCGCCTCGATCGTCGCGCTCGGGATGCTGCCCGTGCAGCTGATCGGCGTCGTGCTGCTGCTCGCCTCGGTGGTGTTCTTCGTGCTCGAGCTCAACCACCCCGGGCTCGGCGCGCTCGCGGTGGGCGGCGTGGTCTGTCTGCTCCTCGGCGGCTGGTTCCTGTTCGAGGACCAGGCGCGGGTGTCGCCGTTCCTCATCGTGCCGGTCGCCGCCGGTGCCGCCGCCTTCTTCCTCATCGTCGTGCGTGCGGCGATCCGGATGCGCCGGAGCACCGTCGAGATGCGGGACGATACGCTCGTCGGCAAGGAAGGGGTCGTCGTGAACGACCTGGCACCGACGGGCGTGATCCAGATCGCGTCCGAGGAGTGGACGGCCGAAGCCGTCGGTGGCACACCCGTCCGCGGCGACCACGTCCGCGTCGTGGCGGTCGAGGGTCTCACGCTCAAGGTCGAACCCGTCGGGGCGCCGACCACGGCCGTCCCCGGCGGCGGTGAAGGGAGGCAGGCGTGATCGAGCTCCTGATCGGCATCGCCCTGGTCCTGTTCGTGCTGATCCTGCTCGTGCCGCAGGCGGTCAAGATCGTCCGCGAGTACCAGAGGGTCATGGTCTTCCGACTGGGGCGAGCGCTCGGCGCGAAGGGACCGGGGCTCGTGCTCCTGATCCCGTTCGTCGACCGTGTCGTGTGGGTCGACCTGCGCGAGCTCTACCTGGAGATCCCGCACCAGACCGCGATCACCGAGGACAACGCCACGATCTCGATCGACTTCATCGTGTTCTACCGCGTCGTGAACGCCGCGATGTCGGTCATCGAGGTCGCGAACTTCGCCGGCGCGGCGCAGAACATCGCGTCCACGACGCTGCGATCGGTCGTCGGTGACATGGCGCTCGACGAGGTGCTCGCGAAGCGCGAGCACATGAACCAGGTCCTGCGCGTGAAGCTCGACGAGGTGACCGAGCGCTGGGGCGTGAAGGTCACGAACGTGGAGATCCGCGAGATCATGCCGCCGCCGCAGGTCCAGGACGCGATGACCCGGCAGATGTCGGCCGAGCGCACCCGCCGCGCGGTCGTCACCGAGGCCGAGGGCAGCAAGCAGGCCGCCATCACCGTCGCCGAGGGCAACAAGCAGTCCGCGATCCTCAACGCCGAGGGCGACCGCCAGGCGGCGATCCTTCGCGCCGAGGGCTTCGCGCTCGCGCTCACGAAGATCTTCGAGGCGGCTCAGAACGTCGACGCGAAGACGATGAGCCTGCAGTACCTCGAGGCGCTGAAGCAGATCGGTGCGTCGCCGTCGACGAAGTTCGTGATCCCGATGGAGTTCACGAACCTGCTCTCGGGCATCACCGACTTCGCCGAGCGCACGTTCTCCGACGGCAAGGGGGCATCCGCCGACCGGGCGTGACGGCACCGCGGGCTCGGAACCCCGCGGGGGCCGGCGGTGTAGAAGGGTCGGGCACCCGAGGTGGAGGGCCGGCCACTGCAGGATCCCGAGCTGATCGAGCTCGCGAAGGACGGTGACGTCCGGGCGTACGGGGAGCTGGTCGAGCGGTACCGGCAGATCGCCTTCCGGACCGCGTACCTGATCACGCGCAACGCCGCCGACGCCGAAGACGCCGCCCAGGACGCGTTCGTGAAGGCCTACTACGCGCTGCAACGGTTCCGCACGCGGGAGCCGTTCCGGCCCTGGCTCCTTCGCATCGTCTCGAACGAGGCGAAGAACCGGGCGCGGTCGGCCAGGCGGCGCGAGGGGCTCACCCTGCGCCTGGCCGAGGGCGGTCCGCCGGAGGACGCCGGCCCGTCCCCCGAGGCGGCCGCCACCCTCCGCGAGACGCAGGAGGCGCTGCTCGCGGCGCTCGCGATGCTGCGGGAGGAGGACCGGCTCGTGATCGCGTACCGATACCTGCTCGAGCTCTCGGAGACCGAGACCGCCGAGGTCCTCGGCGTCCGCCCGGGGACCGTGAAGTCGCGCCTGTCGCGCGCGCTCGGTCGTCTGCGCGAGCGCCTGCCCTCGGCCCTCGGGACGACCGAACTGGAGGCCGCCGATGCGTGAGCCCGACGCGATGGACCTCGGGCGGGCGCTGACCGCGGTCGCGACCCGCGTCGCGTACCCGCCGACCCCGACGATCGCGCCGGCCGTCACCGCGCGGCTGTCCGCCGCCCGCGAGACCGGCGTCCGGCCGCCGCTCCCCGGGCTCGCGCTCTGGACGCGCCGCCGGCTCCTCGTCGCGATCGCGATCGGCGTGCTGGCGCTCCTCGGCATCGCCGCCGCGACGCGGCTCGCGGTCGGCGCGTTCCAGATCCGCGAGGTCCCGACGCTGCGCCCGGGCGTCACGACCACGCCACTGCCCGAGACGATCGGGCGCGCGGTGACGCTCGACGAGGCGCGCCGGATCGCCGGGTTCCGGGTCCGGGTGCCACTCGGTCTCGCGGAGCCGACGACCGTCCGGATCTTCTCCTCGCCCTTCGGGGACCGCTCGGTGCTCCTCGCCTGGGACGACCCGGCGTTCCCGGACCTGGCCGGGACGCCCTGGACGCTCGTGCTCCTGGAGCTACCCGGCGACGAGGAGTTCGCGTTCAAGCTCGTGGCGGGGCAGGGCGCGGTGCGGGACGTCGAGGTCGGCGGGCGGCGCGGGTACTGGCTCGAAAAGCCTCACCAGCTGCTGCTCGAGACCGTGACGGAGGTCCAGACCTACCTCGTGATGGGCAACGTCCTGGTCTGGGACGCGGGAGAAGGCATCGCCCTTCGGCTGGAGACCTCCCTGCCGCTGCGGGACGCCCTCGCGCTCGCGGAGACGATCCGCTGAGGGCGGGAACCATCCGGCCGTCCGCGGTGTAGATGCCACATCGACGACCCGAGGGAGGGACCCATGGCACGTCGGACGTGGCTAGCGCTCGTGACGAACGCGATCGCTTGGCTCGCCATCCCGGCGGTGCCCGCCGCGGCCGGGGGCGGCGGGTGTCACGCGGCGATGACGCACGGGACGGGCTCGGCGGTCGTGATCAAGAACGGGTGCTTCACCCCCGGCATCGTGCAGCTGAAGACCGGCGGGCGCGTGAGCTTCTCGAACGAGGATCCGTACGTGCACAACGTCTCGGCGAACGGCTGGGGTCACCTCGACGACCTCGACCAGGGCGAGGGGTTCACGGCGACGTTCGAGACCGCCGGCGTCTACCCGTTCGCCTGCACCTACCACCCGGGGATGACCGGCGCGGTCGTCGTCGGCGACGGCACGGGCGCCGGGAACGGCGAGCTCGTGACCGTCGAGCCGCTCGTCGTCGGCGAGACGCCCGCAGATCCGGCCGCGGCGGTCGCGTCGCAGCCCGAGACGACGAGCACCGGCCCGGCGCTCGGCTGGGTCGGCGGCGGAGCGATCGGGCTGGTGGCCGGCCTCGGGGTGGCCGTGCTCGCGCGGCGACGGGTCCGGTCGACCTCCTAGGCGGAGGGTGAGACCCCCGCCTGCTGCAGCTGCAGCTGGAGGTCGTGCGGGCTCGAGGACGCGGTGAGCGCGTGCTCGACGGTCACCGTGCCCGCCCGAGCGAGCGCGAGGAGCGACTGGTCGAAGGTCATCATCCCGTAGAAGTCGCCCTCGGAGATCACGTCGTGGATCTCGGCGGTCTTCGACTCGTCGGCGATGCGCTCGGCGACCCGCCCGGTGTTCACCATGATCTCGTGGCTCGCCACGAGACCGCCGAGCGTGTCGGGGACCAGACGCTGGCAGACGATCCCTCGAAGCGCACCGGCCAGCGTGAGGCGGACCTGGTTCTGCTGGTGCGGCGGGAAGAAGTCGATCACGCGGTTCACGGTCTCGGTGACATCCACGGTGTGGAGGGTCGAGAGCACGAGGTGGCCGGTCTCGGCCGCCTGGAGGGCCGCGCGGACGGTCTCCGTGTCGCGCATCTCGCCGATCAGGATCACGTCCGGGTCCTGCCGGAGCGCGGCGCGCAGGGCCGACAGGAAGCTCTCGGTGTCGTTGCCGACCTCGCGCTGGTCGATCGAGGCCTGGTCGTCCTCGAACAGCACCTCGATCGGGTCCTCGATCGTGACGATGTGACAGGGCCGCGTGCGGTTCAGGTGCTCGATCATCGCGGCCAGCGTGGTCGTCTTGCCCGAGCCCGTCGGACCCGTCACGAGGACGAGGCCGCGCGGCTCCTCGGACAGCACACGGATCGTCTCGGGCAGGCGCATCTCCGCGAAGGTCGGCCCGCCGAAGCGCAGCTTCCGGAACACCATGCTGAGCGACCCGCGCTGACGGAACACGTTGGCGCGGAAGCGCCCGACCCCGGGCACCGAGTACGCGAAGTCCACCTCCCCGGCTTCGCGGAGCCGCTCCAGTCGCTCCGCCGGGACGATGGCGTCGGCGATCCGCTCGGTGTCCTCGTGCCTCAGCCGCTCCGCGCCGTCGATCGGCGACAGCACGCCGGTGTCGCGGATCTTCGGCGGGACGCCTACCTTCAGGTGCAGGTCGGACGCGTCCCGCTGCACGACCAGCCGGAGCCACCCGCTGAATCCGGTCATCAGGTCCGTCGCAACGTCGGTGTGCGCGGATGTCGCTTCCATCTCCCTTGCGGTCAACACGCGTGTTCCTCCCTGAGCGTGACGAGGTGCCGGACCGCCGCCGGCGGTCCCCTACTTCCGCTTGTATCGGCGACCGGCGGCGCGGCCCTGAGCCGGTGGCGCTGAGTTCCGGCCGCGCGCGACCAGTCGGCACACGTTGCGTTCGACGAGCGGCGCGAACTCGGCCAGCGTGAGCGGGGGCTTCAGCCCGCGGAGCATGCCCTCGACGAGGCCCCGGTGGATCGCGCAGACGAGGTCGCGGTGGTCGTCCACCAGGTCTCGGAACGGGCACGCGCGCAGGGACACCTCGACCTTGGTGGGCGTCATCCTCCGGAACCGCGGGTCGAAGCCCGCGCGCGCCATCGCCTCCTGGAGGATGGCGAGGTTCCGCCGCGCCGGGAGCCGGGTCCCGGGCTTCGGACCGCCCTGGACGACGAGGTACTCCCCCCACTCGCGCGCCAGCTCCTGCGCCCGGTCGCGCGACCGCTGCCCCGAGAGCAGGCCGGCGAGGATCTCGGCCAGCAGGCGGTAGTCGCCCTGCTCCGGCTCCTCGCGGACGGCGACGGTGTAGAGCGTCTGCGGCCGACCGACGGTCGCACCCTTGCGGATCTCGCTCGCGACGAGGCCGACCTCCTCGAGCCGGCGCAGGTGCGGGCGCAGCGTGTTCGGGTGCAGCGACAGGCGCGCCGAGAGCTCGCGGACCGAGACCGGCCGTCCCGAGAGCCGCAGGTACCGGTAGAGCCGGAACCGGGTGTCGTCGGCCAGCGCCTTGTGGACCTCGAGCGAGGTCGGCTCACGGGCCATCGACGGCTCCGCCGGCCCGCCGTACCATGGATGGGAACCCCACGGTTCGCACGGTCCTAATCTTGCATATCCGGAAGGGGCACGCCCGTGGTGACCGAAGACCAGGTCCGGCAAGCGCTGCGCAACGTCTTGGACCCCGAGATCGGCAAGCCGATCGAGGACCTCGGCATGCTGCAGGACATCGAGGTGGACGGCGAGGTCGTCCGGGTCCACGTCCTGCTCACGATCGCGGGGTGCCCCCTGCAGGACCGCATCACGGGCGACGTGAAGGCGGCCCTCGCGCCGATCGGGGTCACGCAGGTCGACGTCCGGATGACGCCGATGAGCGAGGCGCAGCGCGCGGCCCTCGTCGAGAACCTCCGGGGTCCGGGCGCGGCCGCCGCGCAGGCCCAGCAGCGGACGTTCTTCACGGACGGCGCGACGAGCGTGATCGCGGTCGCCTCAGGCAAGGGGGGCGTCGGCAAGTCGAGCGTGACGGTGAACCTCGCGGTCGCGCTCGCGGCCGAGGGGCACCGTGTCGGCGTGCTGGACGCCGACGTGTGGGGGTTCTCGATCCCACGGATGCTCGGCGTCTCGGGCCGGCCGGTCGGGTTCAACGACATGATCCTGCCGCTCGAGTCGCACGGCGTGAAGGTGATCTCGATGGGGTTCTTCGTACCGGAGGAGACCCCGGTCATCTGGCGCGGACCCATGCTGCACAAGGCGATCGAGCAGTTCCTGGGCGACGTCTACTGGGGCGACCTCGACTTCCTGCTCGTCGACCTGCCGCCCGGTACGGGTGACGTCTCGATCAGCCTCGCCTCGTTCCTGCCGGGTGCCTCGATGCTCGTCGTCACGACGCCGCAGGAGGCCGCCCGCCGCGTCGCCGAGCGCGCCGGCAAGATGGCCGAGCGGACGAACCTTCGCCCGATCGGCGTGATCGAGAACATGTCGAGCTTCGTGTGTCCGCACTGCGGCGAACCCACGCGGATCTTCGGCGAGGGCGGGGGCGCGGAGGCGGCCGAGACCCTCGGCGTGCCGCTCATGGCCGAGGTGCCCCTGGTGGTCGGGCTGCGCGAGGGCGGGGATTCCGGCACCCCGATCGTGGTCTCCGACCCCGACTCCGCGGCCGGGGTCGCCTTCCGCGAGGCCGCCCACAGCGTGGCGCTGGCGGTGAAGAGCAAGGTCGGAAAGCCGCTCACGCTGCTCGCCGGTCCGGGCGCGCCCGCCGAACACGGCCACGCGCACTAGGGCGCGTGGGCCTCCACGCGACCCGGCTCCCGCGGGCGCGAGTGCGCCCGGATCGCCCAGATCGTCAGGATCGTCAGGCTGAGTAGCGAGACCGTGAGCCCGGTCCACTGGCTCCCCGTCAGGCCGAAGATCCGCTTGTCGACGCGCAGGAAGTCCTCGATCACCCGGGTCGCGCCGTACCAGGCGCCGAACGTGAGCGTGAGGACGCCCAGGCGCCGCGGCTGGCGCGAGAGCGCGTACAGGAGTAGGAACAGCAGGGTTGCGAAGCCCATGTCGTACAGCGCCGTCTGGTGCACCCCGGTCCCGGTCCCCAGGACCTCGCCCCCCGGCGCCGAGAGCGTCGAGCCGGTCGTCGTGAGCAACAGCTCCTTGCCGCCCTGCAGCGTGGTGCGACACGCGTCGGCGATGCACGAGAACCCCGCGGGAGTGCCGCCGTCGTACCGCCACGCCAGGAGCCAGCTCGTCGGCTTGCCGAGGTGGTCGCCGATGATGAGGTCGCCGATCCGCCCGAACGCGATACCGAACGCGAGGCCCATCGCCGCGCCATCCACGACCTGGAAGAACGAGTACCCGTAGCGGCGGATGTTCGGTACGTTGACGAGCACGGCGCCGGCGATCCCGCCGAGCAGCGTGAGACCGCCCTCCCAAACCCGCAAGGCGTCGAGCGGCTCCTCGAGCTCGGACCAGTGCCCGATCACCCAGAACAGGCGCGCGCCGACGATCGCGCCGACGAGCACCCAGAACAGCATCGTGTTGATGTGGTCGACGCTCACGCCGCGCTTCGGGCCCTCGACGCTCCAGATCCAGGCGCCGAACAGGACGCCGATCGCGATGCCGATGCCGTGGGGCGACACGGCGAAGTCGCCGAACAGGTGGATACGGTCGAGGACCGGCCAACCGATCGTTCCGAGCAGCGACGTCACGGCCGCGAGTCTACCGGCCGTTCCGCGCTACGCACTCGGCCACCGCTCGACCGAGGAGCAGGCCGCCGGCCACGTCGCCCGGATAGTGGACGCCCACGACGACCCGGGAGGCCCCGACGGCGCCGGCCAGCCCCGTGAGGGCGGAGCGGGCCGCTCGCCGCAGCCCGGCCTCGCGCGCTGCGACCCCCACGAACGAGAGGAGGACCGCCGGATGGCTGCTCGGCCACGAGGAGGCGCTCGGCGGGCCGATCAGCAGCCGGGTGCCGTCGGCGTCGGCCTCGTACGGCCTCGGCCTCTCGAACAGCCGCTTCAGACCCTGGCCGGCGAGCCACGTCACCCCCGCGGCCGCGAGCGCCCTGGCGGCCGCGCGCCGGTGCCCCCCAGCCGCAAGCACGGCGGCCCCGCCGACAGACGCCCAGATCGACCCGAGCTCGGTGATCGCCGAGGCCACCCCGTCGACGCGCGCGTCCGCAACCCGGTTCACGGCGCGGAACGCCCGCTCGTCGGCATCGCGCGTTCGGCCGCCCGAGACCGCGACGCCGACGGCGAGCGCGGTCCCGCCGAGCCCGACCACCCTCGCGATCCGACGCGCGTCCACGGCCGCCAACTCTACGCGAGGTGTGGGGGCGCGAGGTGTGGCACGAGAGCCGCGAGACCAGGGAGGCGCGATGCGACGGAACGAGGACTTCGATCCGGGCAAGGACGACGAGGGTCGGGGGCGCGTCGAGCCACAGCCGGCCCCGCGGGGGGGCATCGGGGTGCCGTGGATCCTCGGCGGCATCGGCTTCGTGCTGCTGCTCATCTTCGCGATCCAGAACTCGGATCGGGTGGACGTGGACTTCCTGTTCTTCGACGCGCAGGTCCGGGTCGTCGTCGTCATCCTCGTCGCGGCGGCCCTCGGGTTCGTGGTCGGATGGGCCATCGGGCACCCGAACCGCTCCGAGCGCAAGGCGATGCGCCGCGGGATGGAGGGCTAGGACCGCCGCTCGATCTCGCGCTTCTGCGCGAGCGTGCCGTGGCGGAGCGCGAGCTGCGCGCCGCCGAGCAGTTGCAGGCTGCGCGCGGCGAAGTCGCCCAGGAACCCCCCGCGGAAGTGGTAGTCGATAACGTGCTTCAGCAGGCTGCGGTCGCCGGGCAGGGGCTCGACGGTCGTCGTGACGACGGCATCGAGCAGCCCGGTCAGCATGATGACGGCTCGGTGCGGCGGCTCGAACTCGAGCACCTCCGCGGCCACGTGCCCTCGGACAGCCATGAACCGCATGACCGTCGTGTAGCGGACGCCCTCGGCGAGCCCTGCCGCCGGGACGCCCTCGACCGACTCGACGTGGCGGTCCCAGTGCGAGAGGTTGCGGGGGTCGGAGACCACCGCCCAGACGCGCTCGGGCGGCGCCTCGACCTCGACGAGGACCTCGACGACGCTCACGCGACCACCGTCCCGCTCGT
>Ga0105100_10000140_pt1 | contig 40781 bp, 47 predicted proteins | sample PPLLak12cMay2015_2_FD_87033 | JGI IMG/M metagenome (GOLD analysis project Ga0105100, IMG submission 87033) | Freshwater sediment microbial communities from Prairie Pothole Lake near Jamestown, North Dakota, USA - PPLs Lake P8 Core (1) Depth... | ecosystem: Environmental > Aquatic > Freshwater >... | reverse complement strand
GTCGCCGATGCGGTTTCCCTCAATGGCTGCCTGGATTCCGAGGTACAGTGATTCACGGGTAACTTTCAGCAGGTTCCTGAGCTTTTCCGTTATGCTGCCTACCGCAAAGGTATAGGCAGAATCGCCAAAATAACCGTTTTGCATTACCCCGCAATCAATCGAAACGATATCGCCTTCTTTCAGCACATAGGAAGAGGGTATTCCGTGAACCACCTGGCTGTTAACCGAAGTACAGAGGGTCTTGGGAAATCCCTTGTATCCGAGAAAGGCCGGAATGGCTTTATGGTCCCGGATATATTCATGGGCCTTCCTATCCAGCTCAAGGGTAGTGACCCCCGGCCTGATGTACCGGGCTACTTCGGCCAATGTTTTCGAGACCAACAGGTTACATTGTCTCAGGATTTCAATTTCTTCCGCTGTCCTGATTGCTATCATCAAAGAACGTTTTGTAATATCATTAAATGGAGGAAGCAACTCCTCCGGCTCTTCCTTTTACACGGCCTGATTTCATAAGGCCGTCATAATGCCGCATCAGCAAATGGCTTTCAATCTGCTGCAACGTATCCAGCACCACACCCACCAGGATCAGCAGGGAAGTCCCTCCGTAAAACTGGGCAAAGCTGGGCTGCACACCGGCGAGGGTCGCAAAAGCAGGCATGATGGCAACCAATGCCAGAAATACGGATCCGGGAAGGGTTATGCGTGACATGATCAAATCGATAAACTCGGCGGTTTTCTTTCCCGGTTTGATCCCCGGTATAAAACCACCGTTTTTCTTCATATCCTCGGCCATTTGTGTAGGATTAATAATGATGGCGGTATAGAAATAAGTAAACAGTACGATCAGTATGGCAAATACGAGATTGTACCAGAAACTGGTATAACTGATAAAGGCAGAAACAAACTTCGACATCCCTTCGCCCGTGTTAAACCGTGCGAAAGATAGGGGAAGAAACATAATGGCCTGGGCAAAGATGATGGGCATAACACCGGCTGCATTTACTTTCAGGGGGATATACTGTCTCACACCGCCGTATTGTTTGTTGCCGACAATGCGTTTTGCATACTGCACCGGTATCCTTCTGGTGCCCTGAACCAGTAAGATGCTCACCATGAATACCAGGAACAGGAATACAATCTCAATCAGAAATGCGACCAGGCCGCCTCCCTGACCTGTCAGCCGGGCCTCGAGTTCACTGAATATGGCAAAGGGCATACGGGCAATGATCCCAATCATGATGATCAGGGAAATGCCGTTCCCGATTCCTTTATCGGTAATTTTTTCACCCAGCCACATCACAAAAATGGTTCCTGTAATCAGAATGATGATGGAGGAGACCTGGAAGAAGACCGGACTTAACACTTTAGCCTGATCAGGGATTTGAGTCAGATAGGAAGGGGCCTGGACGATCAAAACGGCCACGGTAAGGTACCGGGTAATCTGATTGATCTTTCTGCGCCCGCTTTCCCCTTCTTTTTGCAGTCGCTGGAAATAGGGAACTGCAATGGTGAGAAGCTGGATTATAATGGATGCTGAGATATAGGGCATAATACCCAGTGCAAAAATAGAGGCATTGGAAAAAGCACCTCCTGAAAACATATCCAGAAGGCCCATCACGCCCTGGCTCGTCCGCCTGGAAAATTCTTCAAGCATGGCCGGATCAACACCGGGAAGGACAACTTTTGATCCCAGCCGGTAAACCAGGATTATTCCCAGTGTAAATAATATCCGTGAGCGAAGCTCATCGATCTTCCATATGTTTTTAAGAGTCTGGATAAATGCTTTCATTCAGTCAGATTTTAATAGCTGATCCTTGTAATGATTCAATGGCTTTAGCTGCCGATTTCGAAAAAGCATGTGCTTTAACGTCAAGTTTGATCGTCAGCTTGCCATTGCCCAATATCTTGATTTTGTCTTTCTTGGCAATCAATCCGGCCTCAATCAGTGTATTGATATCAATGCTTTCCAGTTTTTTACCTTCAGCAAGGGTTTGGAGGGTAGACAAATTAATAGCCTTGTATTCGACCCGGCTTAAGTTGTTAAACCCTGATTTGGGCACCCTTCGCTGCAATGGCATTTGACCGCCTTCGAAGCCGATTTTTCTTTTATATCCGGAACGTGACTGGTGTCCTTTATGACCTTTGGTCGATGTGCCACCTCTGCCGGATCCCTGACCCCGTCCGAGTCTTTTCCCTTTGCTAACCGAACCTTTGGCCGGTTTAAGATTGCTTAAATTCATGATTTGCAAATATCTTATGATTATAATTCAGTTACTTTGACCAGATGTCTTACCTTCTCAACCATACCCAGAATCTGCGGTGTGGCTTCAACTTCAACGGAACCATTGGTCTTTCTCAGGCCCAGGGCCTGAAGTGTCTTTTTCTGACGCAAGGTGCCGCCTATCTTACTTTTTACCTGTACGATCTTAATTTTTGACATGGGTTTATGGTTAATCTGTGTTATCCGTTAAATACTTTTTCCATCGGGACATTTCTGTGCTGGGCTATCGTGTATGCGTCACGCATCTGGATCAGGGCGTTGAAGGTAGCCTTAACCAGGTTGTGCGGGTTGGAAGACCCCTTGGATTTTGCCAGTACATCTTTAATCCCCACGCTTTCGAGCACAGCGCGCATAGCGCCTCCGGCTTTAACACCGGTACCGCTGGTGGCAGGCTTGAGAAATACCTGGGCTCCTCCGTATTTTGCAATTTGTTCGTGCGGAATAGTACCCTTGTAAACGGGAACTTTGATTAAGTTTTTCTTGGCATCTTCAACGCCTTTTGCAATGGCAGTTGTAACCTCATTGGCCTTCCCCAGGCCATAGCCGACAATACCATCCTCGTTGCCTACCACAACGATGGCGGAAAAACTGAACGTACGTCCACCCTTGGTGACTTTGGTCACACGTTGTATACTGACCAGGCGGTCTTTAAGATCCAGGTCCGTTGTTTTAACTCTTCGAATACTTGCCGTTGACATGATAATTTAAAATTTAAGTCCACCTTCCCTGGCCGCTTCAGCCAGTGCTTTTACTCTTCCATGATACAGATAACCGTTGCGATCAAAAACGATCTCGGTGATGCCGGCTGCTTTTGATTTTTCTGCCGCCATTTTACCCACAAGCTTTGCCTGTTCGGTTTTATTGATCCCGGTTTTTGCTGCTATTTCCTTGTCCCTTGATGATATTGACAGCAGGGTTTGTCCGCTCAAATCGTCAATCAATTGAATGTATATTCCACGGTTGCTTCTGAACACCGATAAACGGGGTTTATCTTTGGTGCCGCGAATAATCTTATGGATGCGCAGCTTGATTCTTGTCCTTCTTTCCAGTTTTGTAAGAGCCATAACCGTATTATTATAAAATTACTTGGTTGCTGTTGTAGCAGTTTTTCCTGCTTTTTTCCGTAAAGTCTCATTGACAAATTTCACACCCTTGCCTTTGTACGGTTCAGGTTTGCGCAGTGCCCTTATCTTGGCAGCTACCTGACCGATCAGTTGCTTATCAGTGCTGGTAAGGGTGATGACGGGATTGCTTCTTCTTTCCGTACGGGTCTCGACCTTCACCTCGGGCGGCAACTGAAAATCAATATCATGGGAATACCCCAGGCTCAGGTCCAGCAATTGCCCTTTGGCCTCGGCCTTGTAACCCACGCCTACCACTTCCTGTTCTATTTTATATCCCTTGTTGACACCGGTTACCATATTGCTGATCAGGGAACGGTAAAGGCCATGCAGGGAACGGTGCCTTTTCTGATCGGTAGGACGGGATAATACAACCTGTCCTTCATGGATTTCTATCTTAATATCCGGATCAACCTTTTGTTGCAACTCACCCTTTGGGCCTTTTACCGTTACAGTATTATCCTTATCGACGGTAATGGTTACCCCCTTGGGTATGCTGATCGGAAGTTTTCCTATACGTGACATTAATTTTCCTCCCTATTAATATATATAACACAATACTTCACCGCCTACATTCATCGTTTTTGCTTCCTTTTCGGTCATAACGCCTTTGGAAGTAGAAAGGATGGAAATTCCGAGGCCGTTGAGAACCCTCGGCAATTCTTCAGCGCTTACATACTTTCTGAGCCCGGGCGTGCTAATCCTTTCCAGCGACCGGATTGCAGGTTGTTTTGTCTCAGGATGATATTTCAGCGCAATTTTAATGGTTCCCTGGGGGCCTTCATCCATGAACTTGTAGTTTAAAATATATCCCTTGTCAAACAATATCTTGGTCATATTCTTTTTCAGACTGGACGCGGGTATATTAACTACTTTATGTCCTGCCAGGATGGCATTGCGTAACCGGTTCAAATAATCTGCTATTGGATCTGTCATTTGTTTTAGACTTTAATATACTGTTACCAACTTGCTTTTTTAATTCCGGGAATTAAGCCTTTTGAGGCCAATTCACGGAAAGCAATCCTGCTGATGCCGAATTGCCGTATATAACCCTTAGGCCTTCCGGAAAGCTTGCAACGGTTATGCAGGCGAACAGGGCTTGAATTGCGCGGAAGCCTGCTAAGGGCCTGAAAGTCACCTTCGGTTTTGAGCAGAGCCCTTTTGGCGGCATACTTTTCCACCATTCTTTTCCGCTTCACTTCACGGGCTATCAATGATTCTTTTGCCATAGAAATTAGTTCTTTTTAATATTCTTAAAGGGTAAACCAAACTCACGCAACAAAGCAAATGCCTCTTCATCCTTTTTGGCTGAAGTTACAAAGGTAATCTCCATGCCAAGGATTTTGGTGATCTTGTCAATGTCAATTTCGGGAAATATGATTTGTTCGGAAATGCCCAGGGTATAATTGCCCCGGCCGTCAAATTTATTGTTGATCCCCTTGAAATCCCTGATGCGGGGAAGAGCAACAGCGATCAACCTTTCCAGAAATTCATACATGTGGTCACGCCGGAGGGTTACCTTTAAGCCAATGGGCATTTTGCGCCTCAGCTTGAAGTTGGAAATATCTTTCTTCGACATAGTCTGAATGGCTTTTTGCCCCGTAATCAGGGTTAATTCCTCCTGGGCGGTATCGATTATTTTTTTATCGGCAACTGCCTGTCCGACACCTTGATTGATTATTATTTTCTCAAGTTTCGGAACCTGCATGACTGTCCGGTAGCCGAACTCCTTGGTCAGGGCCGGTACAATCTCTTCGAAGTATTTCTTCTTTAAATTCGGAATGTAAGTCATTATTTAATTTCCTCCCCGGTTTTTTTTGAATATCTGACAAGTGTGTCTTTGATCACTTTTTTTCCGATGCGGGTTGGCTTCCCGGTAGCGGGGTCAACCAGCATAAGATTGGAAACATGGATCGAGGCTTCTTTCTTGATTATCCCTCCCTGAGGGCTTTTGGCATTGGGTTTGGTATGTTTGCTGACAAGGTTAATGCCTTCCACGATAGCCCTGTCGCTTTTCCTTAACACTTCAAGTACTCTTCCCTGCTGGCCTTTGTATTCACCGGTATTGACAAATACCGTGTCGCCTTTCTTGATATTTATTTTCTTCTGCATCTTTTCAATGTTTATGAATTAAAGCACTTCAGGTGCAAGCGAAACTATTTTCATGTATTTGTCACGAAGTTCGCGGGCAACGGGACCGAAAATACGGGTTCCCCTGATTTCATCCTGGTTGTTAAGTAATACACAGGCATTATCGTCAAAACGGATGTATGATCCGTCAGCACGACGGATTTCCTTTTTGGTTCTCACAACAACGGCCTTGCTTACGGTTCCTTTTTTCACTTCGCTGGCGGGCAAGGAACTCTTTACGGTGACCACGATTTTGTCGCCCACTGTTGCATAACGTCTTGCGGTTCCTCCGAGAACCCTGATGCAAAGTACTTCCTTTGCACCGCTGTTATCTGCAACCGTTAGTCTGCTTTCCTGCTGTATCATAATTATTTAGCTCTTTCAATAATTTCGACTATTCTCCATGATTTGTTTTTGCTGAGAGGCCTGGTCTCCATGATCCTGACAGTGTCGCCGACATTGCAGCTGTTTTTTTCATCATGGGCCATAACCTTGGTGGTGCGGTTGATAAACTTCCCGTAAATGGGATGTTTTACTTTGCGTTTTTCAGCAACCACAATGGTCTTGGCCATCTTATTGCTGACCACGACCCCAATCCTTTCCTTGCGTAAATTTCTTTTTTCCATGGGTTACTGATTAGCTTGTTTTGATTCGCTTTTCTTCTGGTTGAGGAGGGTATTCAACCGGGCAATATTTCTTCTTGATTCCCTCAATTTCAATGGATTATCAAGGGGAGAAATAGAATGGTTCAACCCTTGACGGAATAAAAAATTCTTTTCGTTTTCTATCCGTTCTTCTATCTCCTTGATGGACAATTCCCTGATTTCAGAAGTTTTCATTTTCTTTCTTTATTAATTACCGATATAATCCCTGCGTACAATAAATCTGGTGGCGATGGGAAATTTCTGGGCTGCCAGCAGCAACGCTTCTTTGGCTACCTGATAAGGCACTCCGTCTGCTTCGATCAGGACGCGGCCGGGTGTTACCGGAGCCACGAACCCTTCAGGGGCACCTTTTCCTTTTCCCATACGCACTTCAGCAGGCTTTTTCGTGATGGGCTTGTCGGGAAATATCCGTATCCAGATCTGTCCTTCACGTTTCATATGACGTGCCACTGCCTGACGGGCTGCTTCAATCTGTCTTCCGGTTATCCAGGCTGAATCGAGAGCCTTGATACCGAATGAACCAAAGGCTAATTCATACCCACGCTGGGCATTACCCTTCATTTTTCCCTTTTGCTGCCTTCTGTACTTGGTTTTTTTCGGCTGTAACATGGTGTATGCTTGTTAAAAATATGTTACTATTTATTTTCTGCGTTTTTTAAAACTGCCCTTGGGCTTGGCGCTTTTTGCACCGATGTTGGGGGCAAGGTCACGATGGCCAAAGATTTCACCTTTGAATATCCATACCTTGATGCCCAGCAAACCTACTTTTGTGAGGGCTTCCCCAAGCGCATAGTCAATATCTGCCCTGAAGGTATGAAGGGGTATCCGTCCTTCCTTCAGGATCTCAGTGCGGGCCATTTCAGCACCACCCAGACGTCCCGAGATCTGAACCTTAATACCTTCAGCTCCCATCCGCATGGTGGAGGCAATGGTCATTTTGATCGCCCTGCGGTAGGAAATCTTGCCTTCGATCTGCCGGGCCAGGTTGTTTGCCACTATAGTGGCATCCAGCTCAGGTCTTTTCACCTCAAAAATGTTGATCTGAACTTCCTTGTTGGTGATTTTCCGGAGTTCTTCCTTCAGCTTGTCAACTTCCTGGCCGCCTTTCCCGATGATAATACCGGGCCGGGCCGTGTTAACAGTTACCGTGATCAGCTTCAGCGTGCGCTCGATCACTATCTTTGAGATGCTGGCCTTGGCGAGCCTGGCAGTCAGGTACTCACGGATTTTGTAATCTTCCACGAGTTTTTCGGAATAATTCCTTCCTCCGTACCAATTGGAATCCCAACCTTTGATGATTCCCAACCGATTGCTTATAGGATTTACTTTTTGTCCCATTAATATTAATTTGTTTGACTTACAACTTCCTGTTGACTGGTATTTGCACTGTCCAGAATAATGGTCACATGGTTCGACCGTTTCCTGACCCGGTATCCTCTTCCCTGGGGAGCAGGGTGCAGCCTTTTCAATGTTCTGCCCTGGTTAACAAAAATTTCTTTTACATACAGGCTGCTTTTCTCAATTCTTGCTTCCTCGTTTTTCTTCTGCCAGTTTGCTATGGCTGACATCAGCAGTTTCTCGAGTTTCTTCGAAGGCTCTTTTGTACTGTAACGCAATACATCAAGGGCTTTGTTGACTTCCACTCCGCGGATGAGATCGGCAACCAGCCGCATCTTCCGGGTAGAGGTCGGACAATTATTGAGCCGGGCAGAAGCCACCTGTTTTTTTTCTTCTTTATGCTGTTCTGAACTTATGCGTTTCCTTGCCCCCATGATTTCAATTTTTTACCCGTTATACTACTTTCTGTTTACCGGCATGGCCCCTGAAAATACGGGTGGGAGAAAACTCACCCAGCCTGTGGCCTACCATGTTCTCTGTGACATAAACAGGAATGAATTTATTCCCGTTATAAACAGCTATCGTGTGTCCGACAAAATCAGGTGAGATGATAGATCGTCTCGACCAGGTTTTAACTACCGATTTCTTACCGGATTTGTTCATATCCAATACTCGCTTTTCAAGCTTATATTCAATAAAGGGACCTTTTTTTAGTGACCTGCTCATATTCAGTCAATTATTTTTTCCTTTTTTCAACAATAAACTTACTGGAAGGATTCTTTTTCCTGCGGGTTTTGAATCCTTTTGCATATAAGCCTTTTCTTGACCGGGGATGACCACCGGAGGCTCTTCCTTCTCCACCACCCATCGGGTGATCAACAGGATTCATAACCACAGCCCTGGTTCTGGGCCTGATGCCAAGCCATCTGTGCCGGCCGGCTTTACCCGATCTTTCGAGGCTGTGATCCGGATTGGATACCGTTCCTATGGTAGCCCTGCAGGTTGTCAGTATCATGCGTGATTCACCCGAAGGCAGCTTGATAATGGCATATTTCCCGTCGCGCGAAAGCAATTGAGCATATGAACCAGCACTGCGTGCCAGCATTCCCCCTTTGCCCGGATGAAGTTCGATACTGTGAATCAGGGTCCCCAGCGGTATCTCAGCCAGCGTCAGACAGTTCCCTACCTCAGGGGCAGCACCTGCTCCCGACTGCACTTTCTGACCTGGTTTCAAACCGTTCGGGGCTATGATATACCGTTTTTCTCCGTCTTCATAGACCAACAGGGCGATCCTGGCCGACCGGTTCGGATCATATTCAATTGATTTTACTATTGCAGACACACCATCCTTGTTCCTCAGAAAATCAATCATACGGAACATCCGTTTGTGCCCACCGCCGATGTAACGCATTGTCATTCTGCCATCACTGTTCCGGCCACCGGATTTTCTCAGCGGTTGCAATAATGCTTTTTCGGGTGATGATTTTGTAATGTCATCAAAAGTTGCAACAACTCTGTGCCTCTGACCCGGTGTAACAGGTTTTAATTTTCTTACAGCCATACGTTTAAATTAGATGTTGCTATAAAAGTCAATTGTTTCACCTTCCCGCAATGTAACCATAGCCTTTTTATAGGCATTCTTCTTTCCTGAGATCAAGCCGGTTTTGGTAAACCGTGATTTTTCCTTTCCGGCATACCGCATGGTATTAACCGATTCAACGTTAACATTATACAATGTTTCAACGGCTTGTTTGATCTGGACTTTATTAGCCCTCTTATCGACTAAAAATCCATATTGCCTTAAGGATTCTCCCTTAAGATTCATTTTCTCAGTTACTACGGGCTTTAATATGATATCCATTGTATTCCGATTATAGTGTTATAGACTCTTCTGGATATTCTCGAGCGAACTTTCCACAAAAACAAGCGAAGTACTGTTCAGAATATCGTAAGTAGTTAATTCAGAATATAATACAACTTTTGTATTGGGTAAATTCCGGGACGACAAATATATATTTTTATTCGGTTCACTAAGGACCAGAATGGACTTTTTGTCACCGATATTCAGGTTGTTGATGATCGAGGCATATTCACGCGTTTTGGGCGTTTCGAGCGAGAAATCCTCTACAACCTTGATCCCATTGTCCTTGGCCTTGTAGGTAAGGGCTGATTTACGGGCCAGCTGCTTAACCTTTTTATTAAGCTTAAAGCGATAATCCCGTGGCTGGGGTCCGAAAACACGGCCTCCGCCGACAAAAAGGGGATTCTTGATACTGCCCGCACGGGCTCCGCCGGTACCTTTCTGCCGTTTTATTTTACGGGTACTGCCGGAGATTTCGTTTCTTTCTTTTGACTTGTGCGTGCCCTGACGCTGATTGGCAAGATATTGCTTTACATCGAGGTAAATGGCGTGGTCATTCGGTTCGATGGCAAAAACCGCATCCTTAAGCTCCGCTTTCCGGCCGGTTTCTTTTCCTGCTATGCTGAATACTGCAATTTCCATTGTTCAATACTTTTTAAGTTCTATCGGGGCTTTGTACAATTACATAGGATCCTTTTGAGCCCGGAACCGATCCTTTGAGTAGCAATAAATTATTCTCGGGTATGATCCTGACCACTTTCAGGTTGATCACTTTTATTTTTCTGTCACCCATATGTCCGGCCATACGCAGTCCCTTAAAAACCCTCGAGGGATACGATGATCCGCCAAGTGATCCGGGGGCTCTCAGCCGGTCGTGCTGACCGTGTGTCGTACCGCCGACTCCTCCAAACTGATGCCTTTTCATCACGCCCTGAAATCCTTTTCCCTTCGAAACAGCGGTAACATCAAGCCAGGGGTCGTCCTTAAAATAATCCACGGTGATGGTGTCGCCCACCTTCCAGGGAAGAATAAATCCCTTCAGTTCAATCACCTTGCGCTTGGGCGTGGTATTGGCTTTCTTAAAGTGGCCCATCATGGCTTTGGGCGTATGCTTTTCTTTTTTCTCGTCGAAAGCCAGCTGAATGGCTTTATAGCCATCAGAATCCACGCTCTTTATCTGGGTAACGACGCAGGGCCCGACTTCCAGAACGGTACAGGGAACATTGTTGCCGTTTTCATCAAATACTGAGGTCATTCCGACCTTCTTACCAATTAATCCTGGCATTGCTTAGACTATTAAAATTATCAAACCTTTATTTCAACTTCAACACCACTGGGCAGCTCGAGTTTCATTAGTGCATCAATGGTTTTTGGGGTTGAACTGTATATTTCCAGAAGCCTTTTATGGGAGGACAGCTGAAATTGCTCCCTCGATTTTTTATTGACGAACGGAGAACGCAGCACGGTAAAAATCCTCTTATGCGTAGGCAGCGGAATGGGTCCGCTTACTACGGCACCGGTGGACTTCACGGTCTTTACGATTTTTTCGGCTGATTTATCCACCAGATTGTGATCGTAGGATTTCAATTTTATTCTTATTTTCTGGCTCATGTATATAATATTAATTCAATTATACCAATGTCTTTATCCCTGTAGCACTTTCAATTACCTTGGAGGCGATTTCCTGCGGAACTTCTGCATAATTCGAGAATTCCATGGTGGAGGTCGCCCGTCCTGAGGTATTGGATCGCAGCACGGTCACATATCCGAACATCTCGGCAAGCGGAACGTGAACTTTAATGATTCTTGAAGTGGCTTTTGATTCCATACCGGTTATCTGTCCCCTGCGGCGGTTAAAATCAGCGATCACATCGCCCATGTATTCTTCGGGTGTGACCACCTCAACTGACATAACCGGTTCCAGCAGTTTTATCCTGGCTTTCCTGAGGGCATGCTTGAATGCCTGTTTTGCCGCTATCTCAAAGGAGAGGGAATCGGAATCAACCGGATGGTAAGACCCGTCCTTCAGGGTAACCTTCAGGTTTTCCATCGGGAAACTGGCCAGAACACCGTTCCGGATCGCTTCGCGAAATCCCTTTTCAACAGAAGGGATATATTCACGGGGCACATTTCCGCCTTTTACCTGATCAATGAATTGAAGGCCGGAGATTCCCTGGTCAGCGGGGGCAAATTCAACTTCGATATCTGCAAATTTTCCCCTGCCGCCGGTTTGCTTCTTGAATATCTCACGGTGTTTGATTTCATTGGTAAGGGCTTCTTTATAGGCTACCTGGGGAGCTCCCTGGTTGCATTCCACATTAAACTCACGCCTCAGCCGGTCCATTAATATTTCAAGGTGAAGCTCTCCCATACCGCTGATGATGGTCTGTCCTGAATCCGCATCCGTCTTTACGCGGAAGGTTGGATCTTCCTCTGCAAGCTTATTCAGTGCCATTCCCAGACGGTCGATATCAGCCTGTGTCTTGGGTTCAATGGCAACGCCAATAACGGGTTCGGGGAATACCATGGATTCAAGGGATATGGGGTGTTTCAGGTCGCAGATCGTATCTCCTGTGGCTACATCTTTAAGTCCGACGACACCACAAATGTCACCGGCTTCAATGATTTCTTTCGGGATTTGCTTGTTGGCATGCATCTGATAGATGCGGTTAATGCGGTCTTTCTTGCCGGTTCTGGGATTCAGTACGGTAATGCCCGATTTAACAACACCGGAATATATGCGCAGGTACACCAGTCGGCCAACGTAAGGGTCGGTGGCAATCTTGAATGCCAGCGCCGTCAGGGGTTCGTTATCATCAACTTTGCGCTCTTCAGTTTTCTCGGTGTATGGATTTGTCCCGGTAATTCCGCCAACATCGAGCGGACTGGGCAACAGGCAACAGATAGCGTCGAGCAGGCGTTGTATCCCCTTGTTTTTGAAGGCAGCACCGCACAAAACAGGCACAATACGGTGACCGATAACGGCTTTCCGCGTATGATCCATGAATTCTTCAACGGTGATCGAGGTGCGGTCTTCAAGAAATCGCTCCAGCAGATCATCATCCAGTTCGCAAACGGATTCAATAAGCTTTTCGCGCCACTCTTCGACTTCATCAACCATCGATGCGGGTATTTCCGTATATTCATAGCGCATGACCAGTTTTTCATCGGGCTTCCACACGATAGCCTTGCGCTCAATGAGGTCGACCAGACCGATAAAATTCTCTTCCGAACCAATGGGTATCTGCATCGGAACCGGATTTGAACCAAGCTTTTCCCTGATCTGATTAACTACCCCGAAAAAGTCAGCTCCGGGACGATCCATCTTATTGACAAAGGCAATGCGCGGGACATTATATTTATCAGCTTGTCTCCAAACGGTTTCAGATTGCGGTTCAACACCTCCCACGGCACAAAAAACAGCAATTGCACCATCGAGAACACGCAATGACCGCTCCACCTCAACGGTAAAGTCGACGTGGCCCGGTGTATCAATAATGTTAATCTTGTATTTCTGATCGTGGTAATCCCAGAAAGTGGTGGTGGCAGCAGCTGTTATGGTGATCCCTCTTTCCTGTTCCTGCACCATCCAGTCCATGGTCGCAGTCCCGTCGTGCACCTCTCCCATCTTGTGCAATGTGCCCGTATAGAATAGAATTCGCTCGGTAGTGGTAGTCTTACCGGCGTCTATATGAGCCATAATGCCAATATTCCTCGTATACTTTAACTCTGAACTCATGATGCACTAATTATCAGCTAGTGTGAACTATATTCAAAAAGTACAGTATGTCAAATACCGTTAGAACCTGAAGTGTGCAAAAGCCTTGTTGGCTTCTGCCATCTTGTGGGTATCTTCCTTCTTTTTGAATGCTCCTCCTTCTTCTTTACAGGCTGCAATAATCTCTGATGCCAGTTTATCACTCATAGAATTGCCGGTTCTCTTTTTGGCAAATAAAATGAGGTTTTTCATGCTGATGGAAATTTTCCGGTCGGGCCTGATCTCGGTAGGTACCTGAAATGTGGCACCCCCTACGCGACGACTTTTAACCTCCACCTGCGGTGTAATATTCTCCAGGGCCTTTTTCCATATGTCCAATGGAGTACCTTCCAAATCTTTTGCTCTTTTCTCAACGATCTCAAGGGCTTCATAAAATACCTGATACGCAACACTCTTCTTGCCCCTTTTCATAAGGTTGTTGATGAACCGGGTAACAAGCTGGTCATTGAATTTCGGATCGGGTACCAATATCCTTTTCCTTGGTTTTGTTTTTCTCATCGCTGTTTCTCCTCTGATGCAATTTTATTTTTTTGGCTTCTTAGTTCCATATTTTGAACGGCGCTGATTGCGTCCTTCAACTCCTGAAGCATCCAGTGTGCCCCTGATCAAATGGTACCTTACACCGGGTAAGTCCTTAACCCTGCCTCCGCGCAACAAAACAATGGAGTGCTCCTGCAGATTATGGCCTTCCCCCGGAATATACGCCGTAACTTCAACGCCATGGGTCAATCTTACCCTGGCTACCTTACGCATTGCTGAGTTAGGTTTCTTAGGGGTTGTAGTGTATACACGCGTGCATACACCACGTTTCTGCGGACATGAATTCAGGGCCGGGGCCTTGCTTTTGTCCTCGATATTCGATCTGCCTTTGCGGACTAATTGTTGTATCGTTGGCATTCGTGAATTTTTTTTCTTTTAAATTGGACCGCAAAAGTAGCAGTTTTTTTTATAAAAACAATAATTGTCTGAAAAAAATGAAGTAAATATTGCTACAAATCTTCTATTGCAGGAAAAATACTATATTTACTTTTAAACCGATCTGCCATGAACTGCAAAAAAGCCATAATTATATTCCTGCTGGCCATTATGGCCATCTCCTGTGAAAAAGAAAAAGACCTCACAAAAACTGAAATAATCACCCGGAAACCCTGGCTGCTCACAGCCAAAACCATCACTCCCCCCATTGATTATCCCGGTATCGGTATTATCAGCGACTTTTTTGCGCTGTATGATCAGTGTTCAAAGGATGATATATGGGTTTTTAAATCTGCCGGATCCTACACCATGGAGGAGGGAGCTACCAAATGCAATCCTGCGGATCCGACGGTCTGGGACATGGGCACATGGGCCTTTAATTCGGATGAAACCGTGCTGACCATTTCCAGCAGCGTATACCAGGGCTTAAGTGAATACACTATCGATGAATTGACTACAGCTGCCATGAAGCTGAGTTACCAGCTGATCGATTCCCTGGATAATATCTATACCGTAAACGAGAGTTACGGTCATTAATGTTGTCTTGAACAGGATTCTTAGGATTAAAAGGATTACAGGATTGGAGATTATCTTCAGCATTCATCACCTGCCTGATCGGCAAGCAGGTTCGGTGTTCCTTGTTGGATATTTTACCCCCTCACTGCCGCAAGTTTTAGCATAGCGGTAAGTTGTGGCCACACAATCCGGGTTTACAGCCCGGATCCATCTCATCCGTTAATCCTAAAAACCTGTCTGCCGAAACGGCAGTGCAGGCAGGTCCAAATTCAGACTTCATAATACGGCCTGGCATTCCTCAGTTCATAGGCATGGTTAGCTTTAAGGTGCCTGCCCCAGCCATAATTGAAAAGGTCGGTTGAAGAGAAAAGCTTAATGATAGCCAGGCTTATCTTCGGCAACTGGAAAGGTTTTTTCAGCTTGCGGACAATGCGTTCATCGAATTTTCCGGTCGATGCAAAATGAAAACCCAGCAGGTGAAAACGGGAATAAAGAACTTTGTTTAACCTGGCGGACCGGTCCTGTATGCCTTCCACCCCTCCCCAGGCAACCGTGCCCAGGTAAGCAGCCCCAAGTTTTTGCGTAAATTTCTCCAGGTACTTTTCCAGGTAAAAGCAATGAATGGCTTCCGGAAATCCGCTCTGTATGATATATCCGATTTTCTTTCCCGGTAAAGCGGGCATTTTTTCAAAAAATTGTTTTACAATACCGGGCATCGCATCTGTGTATAACGGAAAGGCCAGCAGCATCACATCACAATGCCGGCAATAGTCAAGGATATCCTGGATCTGATAGCGGTTGACCAGGTAAAATGTTGCATGTTCCTGCTCAGGATTCCCTTTTGCGAGACCTGAAAGAAACTGGTCCAGGATAATCCTGCTGTTGCTGTTTGTGCCCCTGGGGGAACCATTGATGACGGCTAATTTCATATTGACTGAAGATTGTGCATTTTCATCGTAACAGGCTGGCGCGCTTTGCGAGAGCTCTCCAGATCAGCACCACGATAGTGATCAATAATAACATGGTTCCTGAATTTTATGGCATTAATTAAGAGAACTGATATACAGTGCCAGTGCCGGTGTGGCATCCTGATCAGAAATACCGGTAACCATATTGCGCTGGGGGACATTGCTGAAGGTCTCCCGGATGGCGTCAGGAGCCGTAGTTTCCGTTGTCAAAAAGAAACCCAATTCCGTCCGGAAGTTCAGTGCGTACCTTTCCTGTATCTTTTGTGCAATCAGCAGGTCTTCGTTATCGGTATCAATTTCTTTCTCCACTATCACACCATATACCGGATAAAAGAGGTAGCGTTTCCGGTGGTGTATTTCACCGCTGACGATCTCAACATAGGGGTGCAGCAAAGGGATCATTCTTTCCTGGACTTTTTTCAGCAGGGATGAAAAATAGCCCCTGATGAGCGGACTGGCCCAGACGACCAGGTCAGCCTGGATGACCTCGCGGTGGATGATCTTTATATCGTCATTTATGGTGCAGATCCCCGGCGTCGTGTGCCAGCATTTAAAGCATCCCCGGCAAAAGCCAAGATTCATATCCCTGAGGGTAATGATCCTGACGATATGTCCGGTTTTGCTCAGCCCCTTCTGATATTCAGCGAGGTAATTGTCAAAAGCCGGATTTTGTTCCTCCGGATTTCCGTTTATAATAATGATTTTCATGGCATCGAAATTTGATGCTAAAATAGATTCAGCAATGGCAAAAAAATATGGGAAATCGGTGAACGGAGGAATACTGCCGGGCAGTGGCGGATATCATCCCTCAGGCGCCTGCCGACATGCGCTGGTAGTCAATCATCAGGGGTATATCGAATGGCCTGATGCCGTGTTTTATCAGATAACGGCCGTCTTCCTGCATGACCTTTGAAAACCAGTTCATATTTCCTGAAGATGCGTTTATGCTCAGTTTGTATTGTTGAATGGCAGCGGATTTGTTACCCATGCACCATGCCACATGGCCCTGGTTGAGATAATCATTCTTGTTCCCGCTGACGGCAATGACCTTCTCAAAATACTTGCCGGCGATATCAAATTTTCCGAGCACAAAGGAACACCAGCCGACAGGTCTCAGTATTTTAATGTTATCCGGCTGAGAATACTCCACCTTGAAAAAGTACTTTAGCGCGGTCTCATAATCTTCCATTTCCATAAATGCCTGCCCTATATGCGTTTGTATCTGCAGGTTTTCCGGTTCGATTTTTTCAGCCTGCTGATAATACTCAATGGCCTTTTTATAATTTCCGGTCCGTTTGTAGCACCACGCCATTCTGTATATTAACCATAACCGGCCCGATTCAATGATCTCCGCTTTATGATAGTATTCAAGAGCCTGGGTGTATTGCTCCAGCTTCTGATAACAAAAGGCTATCTTTTCGAACAGTTCAAAGTTCTTTTCCTTTTCGACGATCTTTTCAAAAATAGCGAGGGCTTCACGGTAATTGTTCTTTTCGAAGTAGAATTCCCCGATATTCCGGGTAATTTCAGGGTTATCAATAAGGGTGCGGAAAAACAAGGTATCCAGCATTTGCAGCGGAAGGGTAAAGATATCGCTGAACTCTGCCTTCTGCGGATACAGTTTATAAAACCTGTAAAGATCCTGGAAATATTGGGTAAACACAGCCTTATCGCGCAATTCGGCATTGATCTTTTCGTCGTCGCTGGTCATCTCATTCATCGCTTTGAGCTCCATATTGAAAAGCTCGATAACGGTTGATTTCTGAAAAGGAGGCATATGTTTTACATTGAGGCAGAAAGAGTATTTATCGGAATTGCAGAGAAAGTGGGTACGCTCGATGCCTTCCGCAAACTGCTGGATATCGAATCCTTCCTTTACGTTGCTCAGGGCTTCCCTTACATTTTCGTTCGCGTTAAAAAAGGGCAGGAACCAGTTGCTGATCTCATCGAAGAAATCAAACCGCTTCAGGTAGGCAAAAGCACCCAGAAAAACATCCGCTCCTTCCATCTGAAGCGTGGAAAACTCTTCAAGCTTATGATAGACATCCGGTGAATCCTTAAAAAAAGTTTCCCATTCCGGATTTTTTTCTTCCGGATTTTCCGCTGATATCATTCCCTCAAGATCGAGCTTATCCTCAAGTTTTGACTTCATCTTCATCATTTCGGGAAGGATCTCTTCCTGGATACGCCGGGTGATCTTCTCTGTTTCCTTTGCTTTTATGAACTGAATAATGACCATTTCCGTGTTTTTCTCGATCTGCCTGTCACCCTGCTTTGCCTTAAGGCGCTGCAATATCTCAGGATAGTATGCGGTCCGCTGATCATAAAACAGCAGTCCTGTTATCAGTCCCGCCAGTGACCGTTGCCATACCTGATGTTCCGAAGCCTCGTAGAAATCGAACAGCAGGCTTATTTTTTTACTGTCAAAATGGCGCAAAAGTGAAAGTGTAAGAGCACTTACTATTACGCATTTGTCATACCAGGGAAACGACGGTGAGGAAGAGATCCCTGAAACAAGCTTGATCTCGGTGTCCTGGAACTGATCGGTCAGCCAGATAAGCCGGAACAGGTCTGCAATGGTTTTCCGGTCGCCTGCAATGCCGCCTGCTTCGCTTTTGCTTCCAGATTCTTCAAGCAGCTGTGCTATTTCCTTTTCAACATTGAGCTGTTGTATATATTCATGCGATACATGCTCCGTCAGTTCGGCCTCCTCCTGCGTTTTCTTCTTCAGGCTGCTATAGCTTAACAGATTATTATTTACAATAAGATCTTCCCTGATATCATCAGCCAGCTCGATCAGTGACTTCAGCAACCGGTTATAAACCTGCTCCTTTTCCGGGTCATCCTGGAGTTCAAAGGAATATTTCAGGATATTCCGGTAGGTTTCGTAATGATTATCCAGCTGATTCTTCAGGTCACGGTTTCCGCAACGATTAGCCAGCAGGGCAAGGGAGTCGAAAGCATCTTTCACCCTTTTGACTGCAATAGATCCGATAACCTGGTTATATACCCTGTTTAATTCATCGTACTTCATGACCCGTAAATTGATAACAGGAGTGTGACAATAGTTGTGCCAAAAAAGAAAAAGGCAGTCATGCAGTCATATTTAGACTGTTAGGCTACAGACTGTTAGACTATTAGGGAGTTACACTATACTTTTCACTTTTCACTTTTCGTTATTCACTGATTACTGGTCACCGGTTACCTTCGTCTTGAGCTATCAAAAAGCTTGTAGGTCAGGATCCCTCCCAGGAACCCCCCTATATGTGCCCAGAATGCAATGCCCGTGGCGCTTGAGGAAAGCATCAGGGAACTGGCCCCGCTGACTAATTGCCCGGCAAACCACAGTCCGATATAAATAATGGCAGGAATGGGCAGAAAGAACGGAATGATGATAATGGGAATAAAGGAAAGAATGTTGCTTTTGGGAAACATGAACATATAGGCGGCCATTACGCCTGAGATAGCCCCGGAAGCTCCGATGGCCGGAACGCCGGAATGCCGGTGCAGGATAAAGTGGGTGAAGCTGGCGATTAAGCCGCACAGGATGTAAAACATGAAATACTTTATCTTGCCCATTCGGTCTTCCACGTTGTCACCAAAAATAAACAATATCCACATGTTGGAAATGATGTGGCCCCACCCGCCGTGAAGGAACATATTGGTAAAAAAAGGCCTTAATACGGTGATTCTTATCTCGTCCAGGGAGGTCAGCCCTCCCAGTCTTACCTGGTCAGGGACCAATCCGTATTGATAGATCATGGCTTCCGCCTGCTGCTGGTTCAGGAAGAACACTTCAAAAAGGAATATCCCAAGGTTTACGATGATCAGGAACCAGTTAACGACCGGAAAACTTTTGGATGGTATATTGTCACGTAAAGGGATCACCAGGTCAACCTTATAATCTGCCTATGACAATTATAAGGATTTTTTTCATATCATAATGAAGATTCCCCATAAAAGATCAATACCGGAACTGTCATTTACCTTTAACGCCGGCTGTCAGTTATCGGCCAATATCAGCCGTTTTTTCTGAAGCCTTCAAGCCTTAAGCGTGCCCCGGGGTCTTCCTGAAAGATCCGTTCCAGTTTTTGGCACGGATAGTCGCTGCAACGGGCACAGCTTTCCAGCGTCCTGATATGGGCACACGCACGGATATCGCAGCACCGGCAGCCTGAAAACACGCTATCATCCGGAGCCCGGCAACCGGCACAATCGGTGATGTCTTCATATACAACATTCATACCGTATTGTTCACGGCAGATTTTGGCGATTTCAATTCTCATTGACTTTTGCCTGGATTCATCTTTTTCCAGGGTTGCCAGGTGAATGCGGCAGCTGTCGCATAACAAACCACAGTAAGATATCATGGCAGTAATTTTTGATTTATTGCTGTTGCGACTTAATCCACGATAAGGCAAATTCTATCAGGGTATCGCGGCCTGCCTGTTTGTCCATGGGCCAAAGGGTTACGCGGAAATCGGGCGGCACGCCATTTTCGATGTTCAATCCGTCGGGCCTGAGAGCATAATTGGAAGAATACCGTACAGCCCATCCGTTGGGAAGATCAAAAAACCGTGGTTTCCCGCCACCACCGGCGGTTGTGTCACCAATTAAGACCACATTGGGCAGGACCGACATGCGGGAAGCGAACATATTGGCGGAACTGAAACTGTAACGGTTGGTCAGCACTGCAACAGGACCGGTAAACTGGGTCTTTCCTTCAGGACTGGCATACACTTCCTGGGCAGCAGAGAAATCATCATGGCCGGCTCCGGTCTTATAGTAAATATTCTCCACCAATGTTGTTGTTGTTACCAGCCTGCTTTGGATGCGTTTGATGTTTTCACTGTCCCCGCCGCCGTTGCTCCGGATATCAATGATGATCCCTTTAAGGTGCTTGAATTGATCCATCAGAAAATCCATATGCCCGTCGGAGATATCCAGGGTAAAACTCGAATAAAAGATGTATCCGACGGAATCATAAATGGAATAGATCAGCGGGCCTGAATATTTCAAGGTGTCCATTAAATATCTCCGGGAAATGGCATTAAAGTCGATATATTCCGGATATCTGGGGCAATTATCGCAATCTGACCAATGTGACCAGGTCTCTCCGTCCACGAGGTTCACATGGCCATCCTGAAATTCGCATAACATCAGCTGAAGCACCTCCCATAGTTCGGGCTTCGTCATATGCTCATTAATCATAGGCCTGTACACCTGATACAGGGAATCCCAACGGATGTCTTTCATCGTGAAATAGGCATAGCGTTCATCCAGTTCTTTCCAGAAAACCTCAAAAACGGAAACCGGATTGTTATCCGGACCGTTGTCAAGCAAAGCCTTTTCACATGAAATTACTGCAGGCAGCAGCAGTATTAAGCCGTATATTTTATTAACTGCGCGCATTCAATGGAATATGATGGAAACATAGGCATTATGAATAGCCTGAAAAAGGTCATCCCCGCGTTTCAGATGAAAAAAATCCCAGTCATACGTCAGTCCGAGGGATACCTTTTTATATAGTGCGTATGTCAAATTAGTAGTGCAGTTTATCTGCTGAAACTTGTTTAGTACCAGTATCTTTCCCCCGGCAATATAATCCCATGCCGTGATGTCTGAGAGGGGCCTGTCCAGTATGTTCTCGGGCAAACTGGAGCCATAGGAGGGGCAAATGACATAACTCACAATGGAAAGCCCTGCCCGGCCGTCAATCTGCAACCGTCCGTTTGCGATAAGGGGCTGGCGGAAAGCAAAGGCCGGTCCTATCGAGCTCTTATAAACATAATAATAGTTATCGCCATAGTGGCTCCGTTTATAAAAGCCGGCGGAAGAATTGAAATTCCCTCCCAGAAAAAACTGCCTTTTGGCCATTTGATCAGGATTTAACTTTCTGACGTGTGTATAATGTATGTTGCCCGCGATGAAGGTGGTCTTCTGATCAGCGGTTCCTGAGGTAATGTCCATGACCATCCTTCCGTCCCTGAAGAACACCGACAGGTCATCGAGATAGGATGCTGTTTCGGTTGTTAAGCGAAGGGAAGTCAGCCATGAAAAACCGGAATAGGGCATGGCCGAAAAGTTTCTGTCCTGCAGCGTTACATATGACAGGCCTCCCGCAGCTGACAGGAATAAGTGCTTTTCTTTGGCATCAACATCCTGCAGCAAAACAAAGACAATGACGGCGGAGAGGATTGTCGTTGCTTTGTGCATATAAGAGAGAATTAATAATGTGTTTTAAGCTGATAAAAGTAGTGAATTTGAATTTATAGAAGCAAATGGAGAACTATATTAACAAAAAGAAGCTGCAGGGCAAGGTATAACAACCACAATCTTAACAACCCTCGCAATCTTCACAACCTTCACAACCTCTTTACACATCAATCTCTTTCGTGATCGCGATGGCTGCAATAGTACCATCGGCCACAGCCGTAGTGATCTGCCGGTATTTTTTGCTGCGGACATCCCCGGCAGCATAAATTCCATTGATATTGGTCTTCATATCCTCATTGGTGCGGATATATCCCCATTCATCATATTCCAGTTCGCTTCCGAACAAACCTTTATTGGGGCTCATACCAACGAAAATGAATATGCCGTCGGATTCTACCACCGTCCTTTTTTTTGTTTTTACGTTTTCCACTGTTGTCCGCATACGGTCGCCGGTCCGTTCAAAGGCCCTGGGTTCGCTTTCCAGCATGAATGAGATCTTTTTATTGGCGAAGGCCTTATCCTGGGCTGTTTTATTCGCGGTTAGCCTGTCAAACTGATGGATGATGGTAATCCTGGAGGCAAACTTCGAAATAAATTCCGATTCTTCAATGGCTGTGTTGCCGCCTCCGATGATCACCACCTCTTTATCGTGGAAGTACTTGGCATCGCAGGTTGCACAGTAGGAGATCCCCTTGCCCTTGTATTCTTTTTCGCCGGGTATTCCCAGTAACCGGGGTGATGCGCCGGTAGCGATCACGATCATTTTTGCCTGAATGGTATCCAATTCATCGATGATGATCTGCTTTTTTATCAGGTCTGCTTTGGCTACATCAACCGCCACCTTGTATGATGTTCCGCAGAGTTTTGTCTGTTCCGACATCTGATGCGAAAGCATATAACCGTGCTGGGGTTCTATGAATCCGGGATAGTTCGAAACCTGGTGGGTGGTTGAGACCTGTCCGCCGGGCAGGGCAATATCAATCAGCACCGTATTGATCTTGGCCTGGCATAAATAAAGCGCTGCAGTCAGGCCGGCAGGGCCTCCGCCCAGTACGGCGACATCAAAATGAGACAGGGTCGGTTTTTGGCTGCCCATGATCTTGTCCATTTCATCATGTGGTAGCAGATGATAAAGGTTCTGAATGATTTCAGTTTTTTTTATTCCACCGGTTAACTGATTGCCGACACGTTTACCCAGATGATAGAAAAGCAGGGTAGGGGAGCTTTTTACACCCAGCTCTTCCGCCAGTGAACGGTTCTGCTGACGGAATATCTTAATGAATTTTACCCGGTCACCCAACAACGCTGCCAGGCTTTCAAATTTTGGGGCTAATGCCTCACAAGGCGGGCATTCGGTTGAATAAAAATCAACCACGGCATTTTCAGCCTGCAAAACTTCCTGACTGAATTCAGCGGCAGTAATTTCTTTCATATTTTCAATTTTAAATAAATTGGCAGGGACAAGATATACCTTGTCTGTATATATTCAATCAAAAAATCAAAAAATCATCAAATCGAAAAATAATATTCCATCCCCATCTCCAGCAATTCCTTCACCGGCCGGCAGTCGGGTGCATTAAGCCGCCCGGTCCTGTTCCTGGCTACCGAAGCACATCCGCCCCCGCATGCCAGTTGCAGATTGCACATTCTGCATGCTGAAATGCTTAGCGTGTCACGGTTTTCCCATTCCCGTATGCTGTTTTTATCAAGGGAAACCTCAGGAAAAAATGTTCCTAATGCCTCTTTCGTTTTACCGGCTGTAGCCGTGCAGGAATAAATGCGTCCTGTATAATCAAAGGCCCATTCGGTTTTGCAGCCGGGACAGGAATCAAACAGGGGAGCGGGCAATTCACCGTTCTCGGACAGGAATTTCGAAACCGAAAAAGCAGGCTTGTGAAATTCAGCTATCTCAGGATGCTGCAGCGCAAGCTGAACTATCTGTTCCCAGAGTTCCAGCCGGCTCATAAGCTTTTCCGGTACATCCTGGCAGTAATGCAGCTCGTAATTACGGCCGATCTGGGTTTTAAAAAGCGGATTGCGGGTCCACCCTTTTTGAATGGCAAACCTTGAAAGTTCCGGCAGCCATTGGATATTTTCACGGTCTGCCACCATTCTCAGGTTCACGGGCATGCCCGCTTCCAGTGCTTTGTCGATGCCGGTCACGATCTTGTCAAAAGTCGGGTGTCCGTTTTTCAGCTTTCGCCGGACATCGTGAACAGCGGCTGTGCCATCAAGGGTAACCTGGATTTCTTTTATCGTATTGGATTGCAGTTGCGGGAGGTATTCTTCAAGATGATACCCGTTGGTAACAATGGCCAGCGGTATCTTTTCCGCGGCACAGCGTTGGAGGAAATATTGAATGGCCTTGAAATGAGCCATACTCATCAGCAGGGGTTCACCGCCAAATAGCGTAATATATTTCCGCCGTCCTGCAAAATTGGCACTGATATAGGCAAAAAATGCATCGGTGACCTTTTCCTCCAATTTATCGGAAGCATTGGTATAGCCTGCCTGATAACAATAGGAACAGGAAAAATTACAGCCATAGGTAGGGATAAAGAAAAGCTGAACCTCATCCTTCTCCCTTTCATCCAGAAAATTAAGATAGGCATTCCGGAACCGGAGGGCTTCTTCTGTTTCGTCGACGGCATATCCTTTCTCAGCAAATGCAGGATCCGGCAATGGCAGGCCTTTCCTGATCATTTCTGCTTCCGCCGGCTCCAGATGATCTGCGTTTCCCGAGAGCAGGTTCAGGATATAAGTTTGCCGGGTATTTCTGGTGGTAATTAATATGTTATGACCGGACAGGCGCATGATTATTTCAGGATTTTTTTTCCTGCGGACTAATCATGACATCCGGCAACAACCTTTGAATTCTTGGCACAGCACTGAGCCGTTTTCGTTGTTTTTTGCTTTTTCTTTTTGATCAGTGTTTTCATGGTATGATTACTCCTTTACAAAACATGCTTAAAATTAATGATTTTTTTGAATGAATTTTTCATCCTCCGCAGCCACAACTGCAGCTCCGGGGTTTCGTTCCGGCCAGCGTGAAACTTGACACTTCGATGCTGCCCTTCTGATAGGGACTTGATTCTTCGATGATGCGTATATTTTCAAAACCGGCATTTTTTAAAATATCCAGGTAGACATCCTTCTTTATAGCTCCTGCCCAGCATTCTGCTACCGCCTGGGGATCATTCCGGAAATTCTCCGGGACTTCATCAAGGGAATAGATATCACTCACCACAAATCTCCCTCCCTTTTTCAGTATCCGGTATATTTCATTCCATACAGCCTGCTTGTCGGGTGCATGATTGATGGTGCAGTTGGAAATAACCAGGTCGACGGTAGCGCCGGAAATGGGTAAGTTATCCAGGTTACTCTTGATGAACTTCACATGGGTGATGCCAAGTTTTTCAGCGCTGATCCGGGCTTTTTCAAGCATGGTGTCGGCAATGTCTACGCCATAGACAAAACCGCGGGGCCCCACTTCACCGGCCAGCCGCAAAACATCGGTCCCCCTTCCGCTTCCAAGGTCGACGCAGGTCTCTCTTTCCCTGGCCCCGGCAAACAGCACTGCACTCCCGCATGAAAGGCAGCAGGTATCCATAGCGAGGCTATTGTAACGGTTTTCTAACGGTTTGGTATCCATTTCCTATTTTGATGAAGCGATCAGTCCGCCAAATATAGCACCGAAAATAATACTTGACAAAGGATTTGAAGTTATAGGACAGGAGCCTGACCTGCATCCCACCAGCTTATAATATAAAAAACCGGCTGCTCCGCCGATTATAATGCCAATAATAATGCGCAGTACCATTTTATTAAAGATTGTTTTTATTCTTTCCATATAGATTTTCAATAAAATACAAATATATACATATATAAATAAATGCATGCAAAATTAATATTTTTTTGCAAATCATTAAAATGACTTAAAGATTTTTTTTATTGAACCCGTTAACCGGTTCAAAAATCACAGATTAATCTGGTTAACGGATTAACGGATTATAGGGTGTTCAGACTGCATGACTGCAAGACCGCATGATTTAACCGGACAAAATCTCAACAATCACAACAACCAAAACCATCATAACCATCATAACTTTCATAACCCTCGCAACCCTTATTCTTTCAGCACGCCATTTCCCCTGCGTTTTTCTTTGCAGAAAGCAGGTTATAAGCACCTTTTATCACAATTTTGGCCGTTTTCAAATCAAATCCTTCGGGAAGTATCACCTCTGTGTATCCTTCATCGTCAATACCCTTTTTTACTTCAACCATCCGGTATTCGGTAAAGGGTTTTCCGTCTTCCTCCTTGTTCCTGTCGAAGACAAATATATAATACCTGTCATCGAAGCTTACAACAGCGTCAGAAGGCAGGGCAGGTACTGTATTGCCCGGGGCTTCGATGAGGGCATTGACGTACATGCCTGGCAATACGTTTTTACAAACTCCCCGGATATTTGCGTATACGTTGTAGGTTTTATCCGCATTAACGGATTTGCCGGTTTGATATATTACGGCTTCGTGTTGCTCAGTTTCATTATTGATAAAGAAGCTGATTTTCTGACCTGCGGACACTTTATTGGCATCTTTTTCAAATAGGGTAAGTTCAAGAAAAAGTCTGTCGCTGTTTACAATTTCGAACAGTACATCGGACGGGGCGACAAATTTGCCAAGGTTCACATTTACCGCTTTGATATAGCCTGAAATAGGAGAAACCAGGGCAACAGAACTGCTGATATCATCTTCATGCAAACCTGCAGGATTGATGCCAATAAGCGATAATTTTTGTTCCAGCGCTTTTACCTGTGCTTTTAAATTTCTGTATTCGGATGTAACCTGTTGCATGCTTTTTTCTGATGATACTTCATTCCTGTACAATTCCTCCTGCCGATGGAATTCCGCCTCGGCGTATTCAAATTTACTTTTTGCTTCCAGGTAGTTTTGTTGCATATCAATAAATTCCTGATTTTCGATAACAGCCAGTGTCTGGCCTTTGCTAACAGCATTGCCGGGCATAAAGGCAGTACTTTTTACAAAACCTCCCATTGGCATGCAGACCATTGCCATGTTTTGAGGAGCAGAAGTTACCATACCACTTGCTTTTAGCGTGCCACTTAGTGAACGAAATGCTATGGTACCGGTTTCGATGTTGGCAAGCACAATCTGATCGTCCCTGAGTTCGACAATATCATCGGGTAGTACTTCAACTTCTTCTTCATGATCTGATTTATTACTGCCGTCACATGAAACCAAAGCCGTAATAAATGCTGAAATCATGATGTACGATATGATGTTGTATTTTTTCATAATGCTGTTGTTTTAAAAGATTTTGCCTGTAATAAAGTCAATGGAAATAATGGTTTGATTATAATTATTCATGGCATCAAGATAGTTTTGTTTTATGCTTAATGCACGGTTCAGGTTCAGGATATAATCGAGGTAATCCATCGCCCCTGTGTTATAGCTTAGTGAAGCCTGTTCTATGATCAGATCGGCTTCGGGTACAGCCTGCTTTTCGTAATAATCAACGCTGTTGCTGTATTTATTGTATTCACCCAGTAAAGTAATATAATTACCCCATAACGATTTGGAATAATATTCGACATGGGTTTGTGCAACCTGTTCATTCAACCGGGCAGCCTTTGTTTTGGACGTATTTGGCACAAACCATAATGGAATGGCGATGCCTGCCTGAATGCCCGTGAAACGGTCACCGCTGCCGAAGGTACGGGGCATACCGTTTACTTCCTGAATACCCTGCATGGTCTGGCTGAAATACCCTATGTTAAAATCGGGCATTATACTGCCGCGTTCCACTTTCTTTTCGAACTGAGAAACTTCAACCTGCTGTTTGATATACCCAACCGACGGATTACCGGCCAATGCCAAACTATCGGTTACGGGGGAAAAATCAATCCGGTGCAACACGGTATCGGCAGGGAATACGGCAGTTTCAGTATTTAAAAGCGTTTGCAGCTTATGGTTATAAATAACCAGGTCGGCTTTAATTTGCTGTAAGTGATTATTGATTTCATGGCTCTGCGAACGGGCGGAGATCATTTCGAGGCGGTTTGTTTCGCCGGTCTTAGCCCTGAGTTCAGCAGCCCGTAAAAAACCTGAATACAGACTGTTCTGGTAAGCAAGCAGTTTTTGTTTTGAATACAGGTATGTTAACTGCCAATAAACCTGTTTAACCTGAGTGGCAATTTCAAGCTGCGATGCTTTCAGTTGCCATTCACTGCTTTTGATATTAGCTTTTGCCAGTTTGCTCTGATTGATATAAACCGAAGGAAAAGCGAACGATTGCGATACGGAAAAACTGTTGTCCCGTGTAAAAGAATTAATCTGACCATACTCTCCGTCAATGGCCGTCCTGGGAACATTCCACGATGCGCCTTTCAAGGCTTTCTGAACCTCTACCTCAAAGGCTGAGGAACGGATGGCCAGGTTATTGTCCAGCGCTATCTGAACGGCCTGGTTCAGATCAATGATGCGGGTCTGTTGTGCAACAACACGGCTGGAATATGAGGATCCGATTATCAGTCCCAGGAACAAAGGCATCATCTTAACTGCCTTCCGCCTGAAAACCGACCTGAAAGAATGGCTGGAAAAGAAACTATAAAAGACGGGCAAGACAATTAATGTCAGCAGGGTAGCCGTAATGAGTCCTCCGATTACCACTGTTGCCAAAGGCTTTTGAACTTCCGCACCGGCTGAAGTGGATAATGCCATAGGCAGGAATCCGAGTGAAGCGACGGACGCCGTCATAATTACGGGACGCAACCTTGTGTTCAGGCCTTTTAACACCCGTTCCTTAATATCGGTCATTCCTTCTTTTTCGAGACGATTGAATTCGGATATCAGCACAATGCCATTCAGTACTGAAATGCCGAACAGCGCTATAAAACCAACACCTGCCGAGATGGAAAAGTTCATACCCCGCAACCAAATGGCCAGGATTCCGCCGATAACGGACATGGGTACCGCTGTAAATATCAACAGGGCTTGTTTTACAGAATGAAATGTAAAGAACAACAGCACAAAAATGAGCACCAATGCCACAGGAACCGCAACAGCCAGCCGGGCCTGGGCTGCCTGAAGATTCTGGAATTGTCCGCCATAGGTTACATAGTACCCCACGGGTAGTTTGATCTGTGCATCGATAAGCCCGGAGACATCATTTATTACGCTTTGAACGTCACGATTCCGGACATTAAATCCAATGGTTATGCGGCGCTTTGTATTTTCACGTGTGATCTGTGCAGGACCTGATTTTATTTCAATGCCGGCAAGCTGATCAAATGGAATCTGTCCGCCACCGGGCAACGCCACTGAAAGGTTTTTAACATCATCGAGATTTTTCCGGTAATCCTTGTCCAACCTGACTACCAGGCCAAAACGTTTTTCTTCATCATATACAACACCAGCCTGACTTCCGGCAAAAGCTGCCCGCAGCACCCGGTTTACATCTTCAACTGACAAGCCATACTGAGCAAGGCGGTCACGGTTGTAGTCGACCTGAATCTGCGCCAGTCCGGTCACTTTCTCCACGTTAATATCTTCAATGCCCCCGACATTTTGAATCATCTTCTCCACATCAGAAGCTTTTTCAGCCAGTACATTCAGATCATCACCAAATATTTTCACGGCAATATCCTGTTTTGAACCCGTCATAAGTTCGTTAAACCGCATTTGTATGGGTTGCTGGAACTCAAATTTGACACCAGCCAGCGGGATCAGTGCTTCTTCCATTTTTTCCACCAGTTCTTCACGTGTTTTAGCTGATGTCCATTCGCTTTTATCGCTGAGGGTAATAATATAATCCCCCGTTTCCATCGGCGTGGGGTCTGTGGGTATTTCGGCAGCGCCTATCTTGCATACAGCATGTTTTATTTCCGGGAAGTTATCCAGTAGTATTTTGTTTGCCTTTATCACTGATTCGACTGTATTTGAAAGGGAACCACCCTGCAAGGTTATCACTCCGGCCGCCAGATCGCCTTCCTCCAGCTGTGGAATAAACTCCCCGCCCAACCTGTTAAAAACAAGCAGACTAAACACAAAAAGAGCTATTGCAGAAACGGTTACAGCTAATTTGTGCTTTAAGGCAAAGAGGATGGCCGGATTAAAGATGCTGTGAAGCCAATTCATCATGCTGTCTGAAAAATTGGGTTTATGTTCGGTATTCCTGCTTAAAAACAAAGATGAAACCATGGGTACGTAAGTTAATGAGAGAATTGTGGCACCAATCAGTGCAAAGGATACAACCTGTGCCATCGGACGGAACATTTTACCTTCAATACCTACCAGCGTTAAAATCGGCACATAAACAATCAGAATGATAATTTGTCCGAATGTGGCACTGCTCATCATTTGTTTTGCCGATTCAAATACCGTTTCGTCCATTTGCTGCCGGGAGAATCTCTGAATATCCTGATGATGATGCTTGCTCATGGTTATCCGGTGAACCACACTTTCGACTATGATTACCGCACCATCCACAATCAATCCAAAGTCAATGGCGCCAAGGCTCATCAGGTTGCCGGATACGCCAAATATATTCATCAATGATATGGCAAAAAGCATGGAAAGCGGAATAACAGATGCTACAATCAATCCAGCCCTCAGGTTACCCAGGAACAACACCAACATGAAGATAACAATCAATGCTCCCACGATCAGGTTTTCTGAAACTGTTCCAATGGCCCGGTCCACAAGATCTGAGCGATTGAGATAGGGCTCTATTTTCACGCCCTGTGGCAACGATTTTTGAATGGATGCCATACGGATTTCAACATTCTGGATAACCTCATGGGCATTTGCCCCTTTCAGCATCATAATGACACCTCCGACTGCCTCAGCTGTATCAACAACAAATGCACCATAACGGATTGCATTACCAAATTGAACGGTTGCCACATCGCGTATTAAAACAGGGATCCCGGAAGGATTATGCTGCACGACAATTTTTTCAATATCATCCAGGGTCTTTATCAGGCCCAGGCCCCGGATGAAGTATGCCGTCGGCTTTTTGTCAATATAGGCACTCCCTGTGTTTTCATTGTTTTTTTCAAGGGCTTCAAAAATATCGGTCAGCGAAAGGTTCATGCTTCTGAGCCTTTCGGGATTGACAGCAATTTCATACTGCTTGACAAAGCCCCCATAGCTGTTGATGTCAGCCACGCCCGGAGTTCCAAGCATTTCACGGCGCACAATCCAGTCCTGGAGGGTTCGCAATTCCATGGGAGAATACCGGTTCTCGTATCCTTTGTCAACGGCAAGAAGATACTGGTAGATTTCGCCCAAACCGGTTGAAATGGGTGCCAGTTCTATTTCAGCAAGACCTTCAGGTATGATATCCTCGGCTTCTTTGAGCCTTTCGCCCAATTGCTGCCGGGCCCAGTAAATATCAACATGGTCTTTAAAAACAACGGTTACCACCGACAGACCCAACCTGGAAATGGAGCGAAGTTCAATAATATCGGGAATGTTGGCAACTGCCACTTCGATGGGTGCGGTTATGAAGCTTTCTACTTCCTGCACTGCCAGTGATGGTGCTATAGAAATCACCTGCACCTGGTTGTTTGTATTGTCGGGGGTTGCGTCGATGGGCAAATGGGTTAAGGAATAGGTTCCCCAACCGATTAAAGCCAATACAAACAACCCGACAATAAATTTATTCTTTATGGAGAATTGAATAATACGTTCTATCATGAAGGAATTCCATTAAATCAGTTAAAACAAATAATAGAGGATCCTCCCTGGACATTGATTAACTAACAGGGAGATATGGTATTAACTGATTTTTGGGGGATGCCAGAAAAAGGTGCAGGGAGAAGAAATGGTTGATGAGCTGTACCGGAAGTAATTTTTTTGAGAATACAGATTGCCGTTGAACTGAATGGCAAAATCTGCTACCAGGACAGGGGAAACACAACAGTTGCAGTCACAGAAAGGAGAACACAAATCACCATCATGTGAATGGTCGTCGGTGGCAGCGTGTGATACTTCCATCTTCTGCAACGTAAGGCATGAATCGACATCCACACAAGGAAGGGTAGCAAGCAGAATAACATAAACCGATAATATGGCTGCGAATAGCTTCATTTAGTCTGTATAACGGCAAATATAAAAAAATGTTTAAACATATTCAACTTTAACCTTATGATACCTCAGGGTATTAAAGGATTTCCCTTACTTCAGGTTTTCAAGTTACGTATCATGTAACTTTATCCGGTGCCAAAGGGGAATGAGACCATCAACTGCCACAGCGAACCTTAACCACCATAATAATATTAGGTATTAATACAAATTTTTTTTTTGGTTCTATTGCCTATTATTCCTTATCTTACCAAAAATACTTTTGCAAAGTACATTATATTAACGGACAAAATATATTATACAATTTATCAATGAAAAATCCTGTAATCATACTCTCGAGAGACCTCCTTTCATTGTTGTTCTTTTTTATGGCAGCCCTGTCGGTTAATGCGCAGACCCCTGATGATATCCTCGACCTGCTGATCGAAAAAAGCACAATTACGAAGCAGGAGGCAGATTCACTTCGGACGGTCGCTGCTATTAAACAACAGGGACCAGTCGCCGGAAGAAAGTCCTTCCCGGTGACCGCCGGAAAAGCCGTTAAACTGTCAGGATACGGACATTTCCGGTATCAATATCTTCAGGAGGAAGGGAAAAACGATGGCGTTGACATACGACGTGCTTATGTTGATCTGAAAGGGGACATTACACCTTACTGGAGCTACCGGCTGCAAACCGATTTTGCGGGGACTCCCAGGATAGTTGATATCTATGCGGAGTTGAAAATAAAGGATTATCTGAACTTTACCATCGGTCAGCAGATGATCCCATTTTCATTGAACAATTATACATCGAATACAAAACTTGAGCTGGCTGACCGTGCACAGGCAGTTGAAGCATTTTCATCCCGTAAGGGAGATATTTTGGGTGATAATAACGGCCGTGATATTGGAATTGCTCTTTATGGCAGCTTTTTCCCTGTCAATAATCTCAGATTATTCGAATACCGGATCGGTGTTTTCAATGGCTCAGGAATAAACAAAGCTGACTATAACGAGGCGAAAGATGTGATCGGTCGTTTATTGCTGCACCCTTTGGAAGGACTGGATGTCGGTGGTTCGTTTTATTCCGGATGGACACCTGATTCTGCAACCCTGAACAACAAAACAGCCCCCAAACAGCTAGGCATGCGGCAACGCTTTGGTGCTGAAATAAGTTATACCTGTAAGTTCATAGGGTTGAAGGCTGAATACCTGGTGGCTGAAGACGGCCATGTTAAAAAGAACGGTTATTATGCCCTGCTTTCTGCCTATGTCATTCATGAAAAACTGCAATTGGTATGCCGATATGATGCCTATGATAAGGATACCGATATCGAGGATGATCTGGCCACCAACCTTACCTTTGGAGCCAACTATTTCATCCATACCAATGCCCTGCTTCAGGCCGCATTTAAAATATGCGGAGAGGAAGGCACCGAAGTGGATAACAATCTAGCCTCGCTGCAGCTTCAGGTAAGTTTTTAATCTTCGAGACTGTAATTTCAGAAACCCAGCCTGCCGGCTGGCAGGGATTGTGCGCCTGCCTGCCTTATCCCACCCTGACACCGCTGACAGATAAAGGGAGAATCCCTTATGGGCAGGATTGGAAATATATTTTTCGGATAAATAATTGAACCTTTTGTATCAGGATTGTTTAAGATAATAAACGAAGTATTATGAACCCTTCACAGGATAAACTGACAGCGCTGAGATCCATTCTTAAAGAGATGGGCAACGTGGTCGTTGCCTATTCAGGAGGAGTGGACAGTGCTTTTCTGCTTAAGGTTGCCGCTGATACACTGGGACCTGAAAATGTAAAAGCGGTTCTGGCCGTTTCTCCCACCTACCCGTCAAGAGAATATGAAAGGGCTGTGAACACAGCCTCATTAATTGGTGTGAAGGTAGATATTATTCACACCAAAGAGGTTGACGATCCGAAATTCAGGAATAATCCCATAGACCGTTGCTATTTTTGCAAACATGAACTTTTTACCAAAATAGCCGAAATGATCGATTCAGGCAAATTCCGGAATATGGTAGATGGCTCAAATATGGATGATTTGAATGATCACCGTCCCGGCAAAAAGGCCCTTCAGGAAAAGAATGTCCGCAGTCCGCTTCGGGAAGCAGGTTTGACCAAAAACGATATCCGTACTTATTCCAGGGAACTGGGATTGTCAACCTGGAATAAGGATGCACTTGCCTGCCTTTCCTCCCGGTTCCCATATGGAGAAACTATTGATCTTAAGAAACTTCAAATGGTTGATGCTGCTGAGAACTTTCTGTCGGATTCAGGTTTTAAACAAATCAGGGCAAGGCATGAAAAAAATTCAATACGTATCGAAATATCCCCGTCACAGATAAAACTAATTGCTGATGACGAATTACGACTCAGTATAGTTGCCAAAATGAAAGAACTGGGATACCATTATATTTCCATTGACCTGGAAGGATACAGACAGGGGAGCCTGAATGAACAGGTTGATCTTAAGATTGCTTTTACAGGGCCTCAATAATCTCATCGTTTAAAGAATAAAATATAAATTCACATATTAGAATGGTTTAAGAACAAAGCTTAAAAGTCGGGATAGCATTGCTGAAACATAAACAAAATGGAAAATGAAAGCAAACCAACCATAATTATTGCTGATATTCAGTTCCTGATTATCGAAGGCCTTAAATCATTTCTGGGTGAACGTTACAGGATAGCAGGCCTGGTATGTTCAAAATATGAACTGCAGGAGGCTCTCGGGGCCAACGTTCCCGATATACTGATCATCGATTATTCATCCCTCGATTTTGATGGTTTTGATGATTTGAAAGCCATAAGGAAAAACTACCCGAAAATGGGGATCATTATACTCACCAATAGTCTCACCCGTAATGAGCTTATTGAATATAACAGGTCAGGGATCAAAAATATACTGCATAAAAACACGGGTGCCGATGAATTGCAGGCCTGTTTGCATGCCATGCAACAGGGAAGAAAGTATTACTCAGGCTATATATTGGATTTGATGTTTGATCTGGATGAGAAGAAAAGTATGGCTGACGAAAGTGTTCGGCAGCTCACTGCTTCGGAAATTGAAATTGTTCGTTTAATAGCGTCAGGATTGACAACAAAAGAAATAGCCGGAAAAAAATGCATCAGTTTTCATACGGTGATGACCCACCGTAAGAATATACTCCGGAAGCTTGGAGTCTCTAATGCATCGGAACTTATTTTGTATGCCGTTAGAAAAGGTATCATCGATACCATTGAATATCATATTTAAGACTGCATACCCGATTTAAGGTATGCAATATACCTTATCTGCGGTATTTCCGGAGGAACAAAACCTTTGCACCTTTGTGCCATAAACGCTAACGGTTAATATCATGGCACAAATTGCAAAACAACTTACCGAACTCATTGGCAATACCCCTTTACTGGAGGTGGCCAATTTCAATAAAACCCATAAAACTTACGGCACCATTATTGCCAAACTGGAGTTTTTTAATCCGGCTGGCAGCGTTAAAGACCGCATTGGCCTTGCCATGATTGAAGATGCTGAAAAAAGGGGCCTGTTAAATAAGGATACGCTAATCATTGAGCCTACCAGTGGCAATACCGGTATTGCCCTTGCGTTCGTGGCTGCATCAAGAGGATATAAACTGATACTCACCATGCCCGAAACCTTCAGTATGGAACGAAGGAACCTGCTTAAGGCACTGGGAGCACAACTGGTTTTAACTCCAGGGCCCGAAGGCATGGGCGGTGCCATTAAGAAAGCATATGAATTGAATGAAAGCACGCCCAATTCATTTGTTCCGCAACAGTTTAAGAATCCTGCAAATCCTGAAATCCATCGCAAAACAACAGCCGAAGAGATCTGGCGCGACACCGATGGGAAAGTAGACGTATTCATCAGCGGTGTGGGTACCGGTGGTACCATTACAGGGGTTGGGGAAGTACTAAAGAAAAGGAATAGGGATATTAGCATTATAGCTGTTGAACCGGCCGATTCACCTGTATTGTCGGGCGGACAGAAAGGACCCCATAAGATACAGGGCATTGGTGCAGGATTTGTACCTGATGTATTAAACCGTGCAGTCATTGACGAAATAATAACGGTAAAGAATGAAGATGCTTTTGAAACAAGTCGTGACCTTGCCCGTCAGGAGGGTTTGTTGGTAGGTATTTCATCAGGAGCGGCAGCATGGGCAGCATTGCAGGTAGCAAAGCGTCCTGAGAACAAAGGCAGGAATATTGTTGTGGTGTTGCCCGATACCGGCGAACGTTACCTGTCAACACTGCTTTACAATTTCGATCAGGAATAGAAATAATCACTTAAAATAATATCCCTATGTCACAAGAGAATTACCATTTCGAAACACTGCAGGTGCACGCCGGACAGGAAGCAGACCCTACAACAGGATCCAGGGCTGTCCCCATTTATCAAACCGCGTCCTATGTATTCAAGGATTCTGCTCATGCTGCCAATCTTTTTGGATTGAAGGAATTCGGGAATATATACACCCGGATCATGAATCCCACAACCGATGTTTTTGAGAAACGCATGGCCGCGTTGGAAGGTGGCGTTGTCGCGTTGGCTACATCGTCGGGCCAGGCTGCTCAATTCCTTGCCATCACCAATTTGCTGGGGGCCGGTGATAATTTCATTGCCACCTCTTATTTATATGGAGGTACCTATAACCAGTTCAAGGTACAGTTCAAACGTATTGGCATACAGGCAAAATTTGTTGACGGTGATAATCCTGCCGATTTTGAGAAGCTCATCGATTCGAAGACAAAAGCCATTTATATAGAAACCATCGGCAATCCCAGGTTCAATATACCCGATTTTGATGCTATCGGTGCGATCGCAAAAAAACATAATATCCCGCTGATAGTTGACAATACATTTGGTGCAGCAGGCTATCTCTTCCGCCCGATTGAGCACGGGGCCAATATTGTGGTTGAATCTGCCACCAAATGGATTGGAGGGCATGGAACAAGCATTGGCGGGGTTATGGTGGATGCCGGTAATTTTAACTGGGCAAACGGTAAATTCCCGCAATTTACGGAACCCTCTGAAGGATATCACGGACTAAAATTCTGGGATGTATTTGGTGCCCCCGGTCCCTTTGGCAACATCGCTTTTGCCATCAGGGCCCGTGTTGAGGGATTGCGTGATTATGGTCCCTCCCTCAGCCCGTTCAATGCATTTCTTTTGATACAGGGCCTTGAAACCTTGTCATTGCGGGTTCAGCGTCATGTGGATAATGCGCTGGAGATGGCGCAATGGCTGAAGAAGCAGCCTAAGGTTGAATTTGTTGATTATCCGGGATTAACCGATAATCCATACCATGCCATGGCAAAAAAATATCTGAAGCACGGATTCGGAGGTGTACTTTCATTCAAAGTTAAAGCGGGTAAAGAGGCTGCCGATAAACTGGTCAACAGCGTTAAACTTATCAGCCACCTGGCCAATGTCGGGGATGCCAAAACATTGATTATTCATCCCGCTACGACAACCCATGAACAATTGAGTGCGGATGAACAAATCGCTTCCGGAGTCGCCCCCGGCGTATTGCGGGTTTCGGTTGGTATTGAAAATATTGAGGATATCAAATCGGATTTCCGGCAGGCATTTGATCTTATTTAGCCTGTTTCTGGTAACTATGGAGCCGGTGGACTTTTGTTCCCGGCTTTTTCTGTAAAAACTACCTCATGACACAGACGGAGTTAATTATATAACACCAGGATCCACGGTACGTTAATTTTTCTTAAAAATACAGGCAGATACTTTATTATGTAAACATTTTTCCACTAGATTCGTTACTCTGTTAGATGAAAAAGGTTTTTTCCATATTAATTGTTTGTCTATTCCTGATTTCGGGGATGCACGTTACCATCGCTACCCATTTCTGTGGCGGTGTGGTTGCAGCTTCTAAAATTTCGCTCTCAGGTGAATTGGCTTCATGTGGTATGGAAGGAACTGAAAACTCAAATACAGTACCTGGTAATTACCTGACCTCGAATTGTTGTCAGGATAAAGTATTGGTATATAATATTGATGATAATTATACACCTTCGGTTTCGGTAATTAAAGAGTTATCAAACAATATTTTACAGGTTTTTTATATTCCTCTAAGTTTTTCTTTTTATTCATTTTCTGCTTTTAATTCCTTAATTAGTGGCGGTCCACCGGGCAATTTTCTGGCCGATGCTGTGGGCCAGGCAGTCCTTTGTATTTTCCGCATTTAACTTTTATTTTCCTGCTATTGTATAGGCATCAGGCATTGTCATGCCTTAATGCTATTATGCTGTTATTTTATATCCGAGGTTTTAATCTTAAAATTTAATCATTATGAAATCAATCCGATTTATAGCTACTGCTATTATGGTAATTGTTTCCGGCGTATTCGCCCTGGCCCAAACACAAAAACCTTCGCAAATGGTAGCCACAAAAACAGATACGTTCAAGGTCTGGGGCAGTTGTGATATGTGCAAGGCGCGCATTGAGAAAGCTGCCAAAATTGATGGCGTAAAAAAAGCGGAGTGGAACCAGGACACAAAGATTCTTACCCTTGTTTACAATCCGTCGGTAGTCAAAAGTGACGATATACTTTTAAAGGTCGCTGAAGCTGGCCATGATACTGAGAAGTTCAAAGCATCTGACAAGGTTTATAAAAGCCTGCCGGGTTGCTGCCAATACGAAAGGAATAAGTAAGGCAAATATTGTGAAATACCATCAGTCAGTAATTGGGAAGCCCGGAATCAAACGTTCCAAAGAGGCTTCCTTATTGATAGCGATAACTTTTATGGGGTCGGTAAGCCGCTTGTTATTATTATTCAATCAGCTTAAAAATCAGCATTATGTTTTTTAACAGACTTGTAAAATATTTTCTTGATAACCGGTTGATTACCTTCATTTTCCTTATCTCATTTGTAGTTGGTGGAATCGTATTCGCTCCTTTCAACTGGAATACAGGACTATTTCCCCGTAACCCGGTTCCCGTCGATGCCATACCCGATATAGGAGAAAATCAGCAGATTGTTGCCACCGAATGGATGGGACGTTCGCCGAAAGATATCCAGGACCAGGTGACCTATCCGCTTACAACTGCTTTGCTGGGTATTCCGGGCGTTCAGACTATCAGGAGCACATCCATGTTTGGCATGTCTTTTATATATATCATATTCAGGGATGATGTGGAATTTTACTGGAGTCGTTCCCGTATTCTTGAGAAGCTTAATTCGCTTCCGTCCGGCACCTTGCCTGACGGAGTGCAACCCATGCTTGGACCTGATGCCACGGCATTAGGGCAGATATTCTGGTATACCCTCGAAGGGCGTGATCCTAAAACCGGACAACCAAATGGTGGATGGGATCCACAGGAGTTAAGGACTATCCAGGATTTCTATGTAAAATATGGGTTATCGGCCGCAGAAGGTGTTTCTGAAGTCGCCTCGGTGGGAGGATTTATCAAGGAATACCAGGTGGATCTTAATCCTGAAGCGCTTAAGGCATTCAATGTATCGGTAATGGATGTGATGAATGCCGTGCGCAAAAGCAATCTTGATATTGGTGCGGAGACGGTTGAAATAAATAACGTGGAATATATTATCCGGGGGCTGGGATATGTTAAAAACCTCAGTGACCTGGAACTATCCGTTATCACGGTAAGAAACAATGTCCCTGTCAGGATCAAGGATGTTGCCCATGTTGCGTTTGGTCCTGCCACCAGAAGGGGAGGACTTGACAAATCCGGCTCCGAAGCAGTTGGTGCTGTTGTAGTAGCTCGTTATGGATCCAATCCGATGGAAGTTATTGATAATGTTAAAGCCAAAATAACGGAAATTGAAGCCGGATTACCCCAGAAAACATTGCCTGATGGCAGCATATCAAAAGTCAGCATCGTACCCTTTTATGACAGGACCGGATTGATCAAAGAAACGATAGGTACGCTTGAATCCGCACTTTCGCATGAAATTCTCATCAGCATTATTGTAATTATCGTACTGGTTCTGAACCTGAGAGCGTCTTTGATTGTTGCAGGTCTATTGCCTATAGGCGTACTCATGACTTTTATCCTGATGAGGCTTTTTGGAGTTGATGCGAATATTGTAGCGCTGTCAGGCATCGCGATCGCCATAGGGGTCATGGTGGATATAGGCATCGTAGATGTGGAAAATATACTTCGGCATTTGGAGATGCCTGAAAATAAAGGAATACGTGGTAAGAAACTGCTGGAGGTGATCTATTCGGCCACAACCGAAGTAAGGGCTGCCGTGGTGACATCCATTGCCACCACCATAGTAAGCTTTCTTCCGGTATTTGCCATGCAGGCCGCTGAAGGAAAGCTATTCCGACCGTTAGCCTATACCAAAACATTTGCGCTGCTGTCGGCCTTTATCCTGGGCATTGTGGCATTACCGACGCTTGTTCATATTTTTTTTAACATCCGTTTTGATACAAGGAAAATTCGCAAGATCTGGAATGGAATCCTTATCGCTGCAGGAATCCTCTTTGTTATTATCTGGCATACCTGGCCGGCGCTTGCATTAACAGCCATAGGGTTCAACAATCTTTTGGATTACCGCTGGTCTGAGAAACGCAGGGAATTTCCCAATTATATCAATATTGCCATTACTGTACTGGTAGCAGTCTACTACCTCTCCATCGAATGGTTACCATTGGGTGCCCACAACAGCGCTTTTGTTAATTTTATATTTGTATCGGCAATCGTTGGGGTTATACTTGCAGCCCTCATGACTATGGTGCATTATTATGAGCCTGTTCTCCGCTGGTGCCTCGTTAATAAATGGAAATTCCTGTTGATTCCCGCTTTTACCCT